>Ga0268248_100048_pt1 | contig 134130 bp, 116 predicted proteins | sample AgamicAtAme_FD_200856 | JGI IMG/M metagenome (GOLD analysis project Ga0268248, IMG submission 200856) | Agave microbial communities from Guanajuato, Mexico - At.Am.e (v2) (version 2) | ecosystem: Host-associated > Plants > Phyllosphere > Phylloplane/Leaf | place: Guanajuato, Mexico | collected... | reverse complement strand
TTTGGGTTACTTTTCTTTTGGGCCAGCAAAAGAAAAGTGACTCGAGCGTCGGCAGACGATCGAAACGCCCGCCGCGTAGGCGGCAAGGTCGCGGGAACGTACGAGGAGGCGAATCACCGCCATGCGACAACCAAAAGCAAAGTCACTGGATTCCTGCTTTCGCAGGAATGACGGGCTAAAGAATGAAGCGGCGAGGCAAGGCTGCAAGAGCCCGCTGCGCGACAGCCAAACGCAAAGTCACTGGATGACCAGCCCTTCGGCTGTTGAAAAGCGCCTCCGGCCTGCGCCGGGATGACGACTAAAGAACGAAGCGGTAAGGCGAGCACCCGCCCCTCGCCCCGCAGGGGAGAGGGAGCAAAACACAAAAACAGAGGCGTGTTGCACGTGGCTCGACATTCAGCGGTGTCGTCCGATGCCAGGGCGGCACCCATCACGCCAACCGCTGCGGCTCCTGCAGGAAATTACCCTGCACGAAGTCCACGCCGCAGGCGAACAACAGCGACGTGCTCGCCGCGTCTTCCACCCACTCGGCAATGGTCTGTTTCTTCAGCTCGCGCGCCTGTCGGCAGATCTCAGCCACCTTTTTCTGGCTCTCCGCCTGTTGCGGCAGGTCGGCCATGTAGCTGCGGTCGATCTTCAGGTAGTCGGCGCCGATGTGGTTGAGCAACTGGAACGAATTGAGGCCCGAGCCGAACTGTTCGAGGGCGAACTGGCCGCCCAGCTTCTGCCAGGCCTGCACGAACTCCTGCGCCGGGCGCAGGGAGGTCACCACCTTGCTCTCGGTCATTTCCAGCACCAGCTGGCCGTGCTTGAGCGACGCCTGGCGCAGGCGTTCGCCCAGCCAGGGCAGCAGGTCCTTGTCTTCCAGCGAGCCGGCGGTGAGCTTGACGAAGAAGGTGGTGGGCGAACCCATGCGGTCGCGCGCACGCAGGTGCTCGATCGCCTGGTTCAGCACCCAGCGGTCGATGGCGGGGGTGAGGTTGTGCTTCTCGGCGATGGGCATGAAGAAGCCCGGAAGCACCTCGCCCTGCGGGCCGTTGAGGCGAAGCAGGATTTCGGAGAACTCGCCCTCGGCATCCTGCAGGCTGATGGTCTGCTGGTGATAGAGCACGAAATCGTTCTGCGTGAGCGCCTGCTTGAGCACGCCCAGCCAGTAGCGCTCGCGCTCTTCGTCCGCTTTCTCGCGGGCCGCCGGATCATGCAGGTCGCTGCGGTTGCCGCCCTGGCTTTGCGCGTTGCGCAGTGCCTGGCTGGCCTGGTTGAGCAGGAGTTCGGTGTTGGCGTTGCGCTCGCCGAGCAGGCTGCCGCCGATGCTCGCGGTGATGGTGATGGAGCGCGTGCCAAGGTCGAAGATGCCGCCGGCGATGGCCTGCTGCAGTCCCGCGATCCACTGCTTGATGCCTTCGTCGTTGCGGGTGTGCAGCAGTACGCCGATGGTGTGCTCGGCCAGCAGGCCGGCGGTGTCGTGGGCGGTGAGCTGGCCTTCCACGCGGTTGGCGAAGGCGGCCAGCAGTTCATCCGCCTTGGCGAGGCCGACGCCGGCGACGATGTTCTGCCAGCCGTCGGGCTCGATCAGCAGCAGGGACTGCCCCTTGATGCCTTGCGCGGCCGCGGCGACGGCTTCGTCGACGCACTCGAGCATGCGCGCGCGGTTGAACAGGCCGGTGACGGGATCGCGCTGCAGTTGTTCGATCACGCTGGTGTCGATCATCTGCCGGCGGAACACCACCTGCAGGCAGGGCTCGCCCTCGAACATGGCGTGCGCGAACTCCACGCTTGCCTTGAAGGTGCTGGCATCGGCGCGGCGGGCCTGCAGCTCGATCACGCCGGAGGGCTTTTCGCCCTTGGATAGGCCCTTGAGGATGCCCTTGAGTTCCTCGGCATCGTTGGGGCTGATCATGTCCAGCAGGGGCAGGCCCAGCAGGTCGTCGAAATCCGTGTAGCCGAAGGTATCGAGGTAGGCCTGGTTGGCGCGCACGTGCATGCCTTCATGCACATAGGCGATGGCGTCGGTGGAGGAGTCGAGCAGCGCGTCGCAGCGGCGCTCCGACTCGCGCAGCGCCGCTTCCAGGCGGCGCACCTGGCGACGCATGTTGAGCGCGTCGAACTCGCGCTGGATGACGGCCATCAGCTGCTTGGGCTGCGGCCGCAGTGCGACGCTGCGCGCGCCGTTGACGAAAAGCTCGGTGATGGCGGCGTTGTCCACCTGGCCGACGAGCGCGATCAGCGACAGGTCGCGACCGTGCGCATCGAGCATGCGCGACACCTCGCGCAGTTCCAGCGTGCCGACGGAAGGGTCGAACAGGACGATGTCGGGGCCGAGTTCATCAAGGGCGGCCGTGATCTGTTCGGCGCTGGTGGCGCGCGCCGGTCGGACGGCGATGCCGCTGTTGCGCAGCAGGCTGATGATCTGTTCCGCGTCTTCGACTGACTTCTCGATGAAAAGGATCTTGATGACCTGGTCAGTTTTCATGGGCTCGCCGAGCTATTCCGTTGTGCGCCGCTGCTTGCCTGACATGACAGGAGGGCGGGCCATCCGTGGGTTTTAACGGATTACGCCGGTCACTGCCAGCAGAAATATTCCGGTAGTGACGGAACCCACAACTGTACTGTGTCTCTGTTACACCGGCCGCTTGGACGGCTCGCCGCCGACCTCGCGCACCAGCTTCGGCACGAGATACCCGGGCAGCCGATGGCGGACCGCTTCGACCAGGGACAGCGCGCGCGCGTCGTCCACCTCGAAATGCGCCGCGCCCTGCACGCGGTCGAGCTGGTGCAGGTAGTAGGGCAGTACGCCGGCGGCGAACAGTCGCTCGGACAGCGCGGCCAAGATATCGGCATCGTCGTTGATGCCGCGCAGGAGGACGGACTGGTTCAGCAGGGTGGCTCCCGCATCGCGCAGGCGGGCGCACGCCGCGTCCACGGTGGCGTCGAACTCGTTGGCGTGGTTGGCGTGCAGCACCACCACCTTCTGCAGCGGAAGGTCGGCCAGCCAGCGCACGAAGGCGTCGTCGATGCGTTCGGGCAGCACCACCGGCAGGCGCGTGTGGATGCGCAGGCGGGTGACGTGGGGAATCTCGGCCAGGCCGCGGGTCAGCTCTTCCAGCTTGCTCGTGGCCAGCGACAGCGGGTCGCCGCCGGAGAGAATCAGCTCGCTGATGGATGCGTCCTGGCGGACATGCTCCAGCGCCTTGCGCCATTGGCCCGCGGCGGCCATTTCGTCGCCATAGGGGAAATGGCGGCGGAAGCAGTACCGGCAGTTGATGGCGCAGCTGCCGCTGGCGATCAGCAGGGCGCGTCCGTCGTACTTGTGCAGCACGCCCTGGGCGGAGCGGGCGGCCATGTCCCCCACGGCGTCGGTGCCGAAGCCCTGGACCACGTCCAGTTCGGCCAGCTGCGGCAGGGCCTGCAGGAGCAGGGGGTCGTTGGCGTCGCCTGGGCGCATGCGGGCCACGAAGCCCCGCGGCACCCGCACGGCGAAGCCGGCATCGTCCTTGGGCAGGCGGTCGCCCAGGTGGCCCAGGCCCACCAATTCCAGCAGCTCGCGCGGGTCGGTCACGGCCTCGCGCCAGAGCGCGCGCCAGTCGGGTCCTGGCGGAGATAGGCGGGCGGCGTGGCTTGCGGTTATCATAGTGGGTCTTGAATCGGGCCCCTGGCCCGGCGAAAACCCTATTCTAGCCGCCTCCCCGCGGCATCACACCTGGAGTGCAGCACATGGCCACCGCCGGTCTCAACGACGTCAAGAAGGGTATGAAGATCCTTCACAACAATGACCCGTGGGTCATTACCGACGCCGACTTCATCAAGCCCGGCAAGGGTCAGGCGTTCACCCGCATCTTCATCCGCAACCTGAAGAACGGCCGCACCACCGAGCAGACCATGAAGTCCAGCGACAGCTTCGAAGTCGCCGACGTGGTCGATACCGACATGCAGTACCTCTACTCCGATGGCGAGTTCTGGCACTTCATGCACCAGGAAAGCTTCGAGCAGCACCAGGCCAGCAAGACGGGCGTGGGCGATGCCGCCAAGTGGCTGAAGGGCGAGGAAGAGTGCGTGGTCACGCTGTTCAATGGCGAGATCATCGCCGTGCAGGCGCCGAACTTCGTGGAACTGAAGATCACCGAGACCGATCCGGGCCTGCGTGGCGACACCTCGGGCGGCGGCGGCAAGCCGGCCACGCTGGAAACGGGCGCCGTGGTGCGCGTGCCGCTGTTCGTCAGCACCGACGAAGTGATCAAGGTCGACACCCGCACGGGCGAATACGTCAGCCGCGTCGGCAAGTGACGAATCGGCCCGCGCGCTTGCGCGCGGCTTGCCGATTTGTCATCCCTGCGTACCCCGAAAAGGGGGCAAGGGCATGGATCCAGTGAAATACGCTGTGCGAAGCACACTGCTTCTTGCTTCGCACACTCCAAAACAAAGTCACTGGATTCGGGCTTTCGCCGGAATGACGGGTGAAACTCCCGCCTTGGCGGGAGCGACGATGCCTGAAGCGTCATGAAGTCAGGCAACCATGGGGCGGCCACCGCAAGGTGATCCGCCCCATGTCGTATCCAACCTCACAAAAGCGAGCCAACGGATGAGCCAGAACGCCCCGCAAACCATCGACCTGCTGATCGAAGCGCGCTGGGTCGTTCCGGTGGAGCCGCACGCTGTCGTGCTCGAGCATCACGCCGTGGCGGTCGACAAGGGCGCCATCGTGGCCTTGCTGCCCCAGGCCGACGCGCGCGCCGCCTATGCGCCGCGCGAGCGCGTGGAGCTGGGCGAGCACGTGCTCATCCCTGGCCTGGTCAACACGCACACGCACAACCCGATGACGCTGCTGCGCGGCCTGGCCGACGACCTGCCGCTGATGGTGTGGCTGCAGAAGCACATCTGGCCGGTGGAAGGCCAGGTGATCGGGCCGGAGTTCGTGCGCGACGGCGTCGAGCTGGCGGTGGCCGAGATGATCCGCGGCGGCACCACCTGCGCCAACGAGAACTACTTCTTCCCGGACGTCATTGGCGCCACCTACCGCCGCATGGGTTTCCGCGCCGTGGTCGGCCTGCCCGTGATCGAGTTCCCCACCGCATGGGCGAAGACGCAGGACGAATACTTCGAGCGCGCCATCGAAGTGCACGACAGCTTCCTCGGCGACGCGCTGGTGAGCACCTCCTTCGCGCCGCATGCGCCGTACACCGTGTCGGACGAAAGCTTCGAGCGCATCCGCGTGCTGGCCGACCAGCTCGATATCCAGGTGCACCTGCACACGCATGAAACCGCGCATGAAGTGGAGGAGGAGAAGGCCAAGACCGGCCTGCGTCCCTTCCAGCGCCTGCAAAAGCTTGGCCTGGTCAACGACCGCCTGATCGCCGTGCACATGACGCAGCTCACCGACGCGGAAATCGCCGCCTGCGCGGAAGCCGGCGTGTCCGTGGTGCATTGCCCGGAATCCAACCTCAAGCTCGCCTCCGGCTTCTGCCCGGCGGAAAAGCTGCGCAAGGCCGGCGTGAACGTCGCCATCGGCACGGACGGCTGCGCATCCAACAACGATCTGGACATGTTCGGCGAAATGCGCACCGCGGCCCTGTTGGCCAAGGCCGTCGCCGGCGATGCGGCAGCATTCGATGCGGCTTATGCACTGCGCGCTGCCACGCTCAATGGCGCACGCGCCATGGGGCTGGAAGACCGCATCGGCTCCATCGAGCCCGGCAAGCAGGCGGATCTTGCCGCCGTGCGCCTGTCCGACCTGGAAACGCAGCCGCTGTTCCACATCGCCTCGCAGCTGGCCTACGCCACCGGTCGCCATCAGGTCACCGACGTGTGGATCAACGGCGTGCGCAAGCTGGCTGGGCGCGTGCTGACCGACATCGACACGGACGCCGTGCTGGCGAAGACACACGCATGGCGCGAACGCATCGCGGCCATCGATGCAGGCTGAGGGAATCCCATGAACCGTTATCTCGTCATGGCCATGCGTCGCCCGAACTTCGATCCGGCCATCGTGCAGCCGCACAAGGACTTCCTCGAAGGGTTGCGTGCGGGCGGACGGCTGGAAATGGCCGGAGGCTTCAGTGACCAGTCGGGCGGCGCCTATCTCATGCTTGCGAACGACATGAGCGAAGCCCTCGCCATCGCGCATCAGGACCCGGCCCACACCAGTGGCGGCTGGGACATCACGGTCTACGAATGGAACGCGCGCTAAGCTGCGCGCAGGTTCCGAAGGACGCTTTCCATGCAAGCCGCAACCAATGTCAGCCCCGAGGAAATCGCGCGCTTCGGCAAGCTCGCCGCGCGCTGGTGGGATCCGGATGGCGAATCCCGTCCGCTGCATGATCTCAATCCCGTCCGCGCCTCGTACGTGGCCGATCGCGTGAACCTGCGCGGCGCGCGCGTGGCCGACGTCGGCTGCGGCGGCGGCCTGCTCAGCGAAGCGCTGGCCAAGGCGGGCGCGCGCGTCACCGGCATCGACCTGGGCGAGAAGGTGATCGAGATCGCGCGCCTGCACATGCACGAGTCGCGGCTGGAAAACCCGAGCCTCGACATCGACTACCGCGTGCAGTCGTCGACCGAGCTGGCCGCCGCCGAGCCGGAAAGTTTCGACGCCGTGTGCTGCATGGAACTGATCGAGCACGTACCCGACCCCGCCGCGCTGGTGGGCGATCTCGCCCGCATGGTGAAGCCGGGCGGCGTGGTGGTGATGTCCACGCTCAACCGCACGCCGGCCGCGTTCGGCGCCGCGATCCTCGGCGCGGAATACATCATGCGCATGCTGCCGCGCGGCACGCATCACTACGCGCAATTCCTCAAGCCGTCGGAGCTGGGGCGACTGATGCGCCACGCCGGGCTGGAAATCGACGACGTGTCCGGCCTCGGTTACAACCCGCTCAACCGCAAGGCATGGCTGAGCCGCATCACGGCCGTGAATTACCTGATCAGCGCACGCAAGCCCGCATGAAGCCGTTTCCGGAAAACATCCAGGGCGTGCTGTTCGATCTCGACGGCACCTTGCTCGACAGCGCACCCGATCTCTACGCCGCGCTGAAGACGCAGTGCGAGGAAATGCAGGTGGCGGTGCCGCCGTATGCGATGGTCCGCGAAGTGGTGTCGCGCGGCTCGCGCGCCATCCTGCGCTGCGCGTTTCCCGATCTCGACGATGACGCGCTGATGGCGCTGGTGCCGCGCTATCTGGAGATTTACCACGCGGTGATGGCCGAGCACACGCGTCCGTTCGATGGCGTGGACGAGCTGCTCGCGTCGCTGGAATCGCAGGGCATTGCCTGGGGCGTCGTCACCAACAAGCCGGGCTTCCTGACCGACGAGCTGCTGGTGCGTATCGGCTGGACGCCGCGCGCCGCCGCGGTGGTGTCGGGCGACACGCTGCCGGTGAAGAAGCCCGACCCCGCGCCGGTGCTGCTGGCGTGCGAGCGCGCGGGGCTCGATCCTTCGCGCTGCCTGTTCGTCGGCGATGACCGGCGCGACGTGATGGCCGGCGCCGCCGCGGGCATGTACACCGTCGCGGTGCGCTGGGGTTATTTGGATGGCGGCGATCCGCTGCAGTGGAATGCCGACCTGGTGGTGGATCATCCCTCCGACCTCACCGGCCGCATCAAGGTGGCGGCATGAGCGACGCCGCGCTGCAGAGCTACATCGACAAATGGCTGGCCGTGCAGCCGCAGCAGCGCATTGCGTTGGCTTTCGTCGACCAGAACGCCTATCCCGGACACATCGCCCTCGCGGCGCTGGAGCAGGAGTGGCTGGGCGCCGCCTATGGGATTCGCGAGCCGCACGTGGCGGCCAGCAAGCTCAACTGGTGGGCGGAAGAATTGTCGGGCGCTGCGGCCAGCGGTGGACGCCATCCATTGACCCACGTGCTGTTCGATGACGATCGCGCGCACGCCATGACGGCCGAGCGTTGGGTCGCTCCCGTGCTGGCCGCCATGGGCCAGCTGGAAGAGGGCACCGCGGCGGATTTCCAGGCGCAGCTCGCCGCCGGTTCACTGCTGCACGGCGCCATCGCCGAGTTGGAAACCGCATGGTGGTTCGGCGACAAGGCATCCAGCGAACGCGCCGCGCGCGTGGCGACGCTCTCGCACCTGCTTTATTCGCTGCTGCGCCTGGAAGAAGACGCCGATCGCGATCGCCTGGCGCTGCCGATGTCGCGGCTCGCCAAGTTCGGCCTCAGCCGCAGTGAATTGCGCGAGGCCAGCGCCGCGCGCAACGAGGCGATTCGTGCCCAGCTGGAAGATCTGTACCAGGCATGGCGCGAATCCGAACGCCTGCCCGGTCCCCTGAGCGCTTTTCGTGGCCTGGAATCGCGCCTGGGCAAGGCGCTGGTGGCCAAGGCACGCAAGGCCGCGGATCCCCTCGACGTGCTTCGCAAGGGGCAGGGGCGGCAAGGGCCGGGCGTGGTCTGGCAGGCCTGGCAGGCTGCGCGCGCCTGGCGTCGTCAGGTCGACTGAGCAAGGGCAGGGACGCAGCGTTTCCCGGGCGCCACTATTGCGAGGCCGCTTTCGTGCCCCAAGATTGTGGTCTCCCGGACGCCAAGACCCGGCCGGACACACAGGATTCACCCATGTATACCGAGGAAAACACCGCCCGCCTGCTGCCCGACGTGGCAGTCCACGCCCAGCCGCATCTCGTCGGCGAGCTGGATTGGGTGGGCATGGACGGCATCGAGGTGCCGGTGCGGTTCGATGCCGGCGATGGCGACGTGCAGCGCGCCAGTGCGCGCGTGGGCGCCTTCGTCAATCTGCGCCGCCCGGACAAGCGCGGCATCCACATGTCGCGCCTCTATCTTCAGGTCGAGCAGGCGCTGAGCACGCAGACGCTGAGTGCGGACACCTTGCAAGGCTTGCTGCGCGGTTTTCTGGAATCGCACAAGGATCTTTCCGACCGCGCCTGCCTGAGCATCCGCTTCGAGCATCTGGTGCGGCGCCCCGCGCTGCGCAGCGCCAACAGCGGCTGGCGTTCGTATCCGGTCACCATCGAGGCCAGCATGGTCGGTGATGAATTCCTCTTGGAGTTCGGCACCGAGATCGTCTATTCGTCGACCTGTCCCGCGTCGGCGGCGCTGTCGCGCCAGTTGATCCAGGATCAGTTCGCCAAGGACTTCGAGGCCGGCAAGCCGCTCGATCACGCCGCCGTGCTGGCGTGGCTGGGCAGCGAAAAGGGCATCGTGGCCACGCCGCATGCCCAGCGCAGCGTGGCGCGCCTGCGCGTGCGTCCGGCGGCGGGCGCGGCGTTCAACCTGATCGACCTGATCGACGTCACCGAGCGAGCCCTGGGCACGCCAGTGCAGACTGCGGTGAAGCGCGAGGACGAACAGGCCTTCGCGCTCGCCAATGGCGGCAACCTGATGTTCTGCGAGGATGCGGCCCGCCGCATCCAGAAGGCGCTCGATGCCGACAAGGCGCTGAGCGACTTCCACATTCGCGTGGAGCACCAGGAAAGCCTGCATCCGCACGACGCCGTCGCCTACGCCAGCAAGGGCGTGGAAGGCGGATACGCCGGCAAGGGCTGCGCCTGAGGCCTGGTTCGATTCCCGCCCTGTTAGCATGATGAAAGCCCGTTGCCGGGCTTTCATCGTCTGGAGATCCGCATGCCCTTCCGCTTTCGCTTGCTGGCCGTCACCGTGCTCGCGCTGTCCGCCTGCTCGTGGCTTCCGTTCCATCACAAGGAAGCGGCACCTCAGCCGACGACCAGCGCGCCCGCGGCGCCGGTGCACCAGGCCTTGATGAGGACGCTGGTGGGCGACGTGCGCTACACCCTTCCGCAAGCGGTGCCGTCCGATGCCGTGCTGATCGTGACGCTGGCCGACGTCAGTCGCCTGGACGTCGCCGCGCGTACGGTGGCGGAAGAGCGCATCCAGCCGGTCGGTGCATCGCCGGTGGATTTCATGCTCAGCTACGACCCCGCCGATCTGCGCGACGGCGTGGATTTCGCCATCAACGTGCGCCTTCAGCAGGGCGACAAGCTGCTCGCCATCAATGACACGCGCACCAGCGTGCTTGGACGTTCCGGCGAGAACGGCCCGGTGAGCATCACCCTCAAGGCCGTGCCGTAAGCCGGCTCAGTGCGGCGCGGTGCCGGCGATGCCCGGCAGCAGCAGCGGATCGAGCCGCACTTCGAACCAGTTGATGCCCCAGTGCACGTGCGGGCCGGTCGCGCGACCGGTCATGCCCGCTGCGCCGATCACCTCGCCCTGATGCACCACCTGGCCGACCTTTACGTCCAGCCGCGACAGGTGCAGGAAATTGGAACTCAGCCCGAAGCCGTGATCGATCAGCACGGTGCCGCCGGTGAGGTAGAGATCGGGCTTGGCGAACGTGACGATGCCATCGGCCGGCGCCTTGACCGGCGTGCCCTGCGGCACGGCGATATCCATGCCCGGATGCGGTGATTTCGGCGTGCCGTTGAAGATGCGCTGGCTGCCGAAACGTCCGCTGATGCGCCCCGTTACCGGCCAGATGAAGCCGTGCGCGAAGCCTTCGCGATCGTCGTCGCGCTTGCGCGCGGCGGCCACCTCCGCCTGTTCGCGCTGGATGCGCGCCGCGATGTCGGGTGGCGGATTCACCGTCTTTGCCGGCACGCCGTTGACGCGTTCCACCGGCCACGCGCGTGGCGTCACCGCCAGGCGCGAGGTTTCGCGGCGGCCATCGGGCGTGGTGATGACGACGACGATGGGGCCTTTTTCATCGCGGCCCGCGCCGAACACCAGCATGCCGTCGGTGCCGACGCGCACGCTCTTGCCGTTCACGGTGGCGGAGGATCCCGCCGCCACGGTGGCGGTCACCAGTCCGCCCTGCGACAGGCTGGCCGGCAGCGTGGCCGCTGCCAGGGGCATGGCGGCCACGCCAAGGGCGAGCAGGGCGCTCGCCCGTTGCATCCACCTCATCGATCGAACGCCAGGCGCTGGCCACGCACGGACTGGTCGACGTTCTTGCCATCCCACACGCGCTGGCCGTTCACGAAGGTGGCGGCGATCGAACTGTTGAAGGTGTAGCCCTCGAACGGCGACCACGCGCACTTGGAGAGCACTTCCTCGCGGCGCACCGTGTGCGGCTTGTTCGGATCGACCAGCACCAGGTCGGCGGCATAGCCTTCGCGCAGGAAGCCGCGCTCCTTCACGTCGAACAGCGTGGCCGGCGCATGCGTCACGGCTTCCACCACGCGCTCCAGCGTCAGCTTGCCCTCGAACACGCGCTGCAGCGCCGCCTGCAATGCGTATTGCACCAGGGGCAGGCCGCTGGGCGCCTTGTCGTACAGCTGGCCCTTCTCTTCGAGCAGGTGCGGCGCATGGTCGGTGGCCAGCACGTCCAGGCGGCCTTCGGCCAGCGCCTGGATGATCGCCTCGCGGTCGGCGGCGGTCTTGATCGCCGGGTTGCACTTGATCAGGAAGCCCAGGCGCTCGTAGTCGCGGTCATCGAAATGCAGGAAGTGCACGCAGGTTTCCGCAGTGATGCGCTTGCCCTTGATCGGGCCCGGCTCGAACAGGGCCAGCTCGTCGGCGGTGGAAATGTGCAGCACGTGCAGGCGGGTGTTGTGGCGCCGCGCCAGTTCGATCGCCAGGCGCGTGGACTTGATGCAGGCCTCGCGCGAGCGGATCAGCGGATGCTCGCGGGCCGGGATGTCGTCGCCGTACTTCTCGTGCGCCTTGGCGAGGTTAGCGTCGATCATCGGCGTGTCTTCGCAGTGCGTGATGATCGGCGTGGGCGCGTACTTGAAAATGCCGTCCAGCACCTCGGGGTTGTCCACCAGCATGTTGCCGGTGGAGGCGCCCATGAACACCTTGATGCCCGGCGCGGCGAGCGGGTCCAGGCTCTTGATGGCTTCGAGGTTGTCGTTGCTGGCGCCCATGTAGAAGGCGTAGTTCACCGCGGAGACTTCCGCGCCGCGCGCGTACTTGGCTTCCAGCGTTTCGCGGTCCAGCGCGGGGGGCTTGGTGTTGGGCATCTCCATGAAGCTGGTGATGCCGCCGGCAGCGCAGGCACGCGACTCGTGCGCGATGTCGGCCTTCTGTGTCAGGCCGGGCTCACGGAAGTGCACCTGGTCGTCGATCATGCCCGGGAACAGCCACAGGCCGCTGGCGTCGATCACCTGCTCGCCGGGACGCGCATCCAGGTCGCCGGCGATGGCATCGATGCGGCCCTGCTTCACGCGCACGTCGGCGTGGAAGCGGCGGCCTTCGTTGACCAGCTCGGCGTTCTTGATCAGCCACTCAGTGGACATGGGTTTCTCCTGGGGTGCGACAACGGCGAAAGGTGAAGTGCTCGGGCACGGGGTCGTCTCCGCCCTCGCACAGCGGCTGGCAGCGCAGCAGGCGCCAGCCGGCGAGCGCGCCACCCCTAAGTGGACCAAAGCGCACGACGGCAATCCGTGCATAATCGGAACAGCTGGGGTGGAAACGGCAGCGCTGACCCAGCAGGGGGCTTAGCCAGCGCTTGTAGAAGCCGAGCAATAGAAGTATCAGTCGGGTCACGACGGTTTGACGCTGCCGAAACAGCTTGCGGCATGTAGTGGCGCAAGTATTCCAGAAGCGAGGTTGCCGGTGTAAGCCGCATGGGCTATAACACCCGGCCGCCAAGGCCAAAATGGTGAAGGGATATGGCGAAAACGACGCGTAGTGCGACAGCCACCAAGCCGCAGAAGGGAAAGCCTGCCGGCAAGGTGAAAGACCTCAAGGCCGGCAAGAAGGTTGCCGCCGGGCGTAGTGCGGCGCCCACCAAGGCTGCCGCCGCCAAGAAACCGGCCGCGAAGAAGGCGCCGGTGAAGAAGGTTGCCGCCGCCAAGAAGCCTGCTGCCAAGAAGGCCGTCGCCAAGGCTCCGGCCAAGAGCGTCGCCAAGAAGGCGGCGCCCAAGCCCGTAGCCAAGAAGGCCGCCCCGGCCAAGAAGCCGGTGGTTGCCAAGAAAACCGAGAAACCGGTCGCCAAGAAGGTTGCGGCGCCCGCCAAGAAGCAGCCGCCCAAGGCGGTGGCCAAGCCGGCGAAACCGGCTCCGACACCGGTGAAAGCGGCCAAGGCAGCACCCGCCAAGCCCGTAGCCAGCCCCGCGCCCGCCAAGCAGCCCGCTGCGGCGCCGGCACCGGCCAAGGCCACCCCGGTCTCCCATGCCGAGCCGGCCAAGCCGGTCACTTCGCCCTTCACGGGCAAGGTGGCCAGCGCGACCGCTCGCCACACCCCCATCAAAACTCAGAAAGCCCAGCAGTCCTCGATGAACAAATCTGCAACTCTCGACAATGGCATCACCCGTGAAGACGGCCGCTACGCGCTGCCCTCCACGACGCTGATCGATCTGCCCAAGGGTTACCGCCCCTCGAACGACGAGGAGTACATGAACCCCAAGCATCTGGCCTACTTCCGCAACAAGCTGCGCGAATGGCGCGAGCAGTTGGTGGAAGAGTCGCGCCAGACCATGGAGAACCTGCGTGACGAAGTGCGCGACGTGGGCGACGAAGCCGAGCGCGCCACCCGCGAGACTGAAAACTCGCTGGAACTGCGCACGCGCGATCGCTACCGCAAGCTGATCTCCAAGATCGACAAGGCCCTGCGCCGCATCGAAGAAGGTCGCTACGGCTACTGCGAAGAGACCGACGAGGAAATCGGCCTGGAGCGTCTCGACGCCCGCCCGATCGCCACCTTGTCGCTGGACGCGCAGGAACGTCGCGAGCATCTGCAGAAGCAGATGGGCGACTGAGCGGACGCATCCTTCGCCTGCCGCATGAAACAAAGCCCCGCTGTGCGGGGCTTTGTTTTGGTGAGGGCTGGGTTCAGGCCTTCAGCGTGGCCGCGGCATAGGCCTTGATCTTCGCCAGCATGGCGGCAAGGCCGTTCGAGCGCGTGGGCGAGAGGTGCTTCGCCAGGCCGATCGCTTCGATGAAGCGCGGCTCGGTGGCGACGATGTCGCGGGCGGAACGATCCGAATACACGCGCAGCACCAGGGCGATCAGGCCCGACACGATGGCGGAGTCGCTGGTCGCCTGAAAATGCAGCTTGTCGGCATCGCCGGTCGGCACCAGCCACACCATGGACTGGCAGCCGTGCACGCGGTAATCCTCGATCTTCAGGTCTTCCGGAAAATCCGGCAGCTGCTTGCCCAGGTCGATCAGGTACTGGTAGCGCTCGGTCCAGTCTCCAAAGAAGGCAAATTCGTCGACGATGTCTTGCTGCGCCTGCTCGGCGCTGGAAGTGGCGATGGCATTCATGGCCCCATTATCGCGCGTTTGGCCATGCGCCGCTTTTTGAGCCATCTCCCGTCAGGGAGATGGCCTCATGACTGGATGAGTCCGTCGCCGTACGGGCGAAGGCAATCACCCCTTCACCACACTCCAGCGCGTGCCCTGGGCGCCATCCTCGATGGCGATGCCCATCGCGGTGAGTTCTTCGCGAATGGCATCGGCGCGCTTGAAATCCTTGGCCGCCCGCGCGGCGCGGCGCTCTTCGAGCAACGCCTCGATACGCGCTTCGTCGACTTCTGCTGCGCCACCGGCCTGCTTGAACCAGGCTTCCGGATCCTGCTGCAGCAGGCCGAGCACGGCGCCGGCGCCGAGCAGGGCGGCCTTGGCTTCGCGCTGCGCTTCCAGCGTGCTCGCCTGGCGCGCGGCATCGGCCAGTTGCGACAGTTCGGCCAGGGCCTGTGGCGTGTTGAGATCGTCGCACAGGGCCGCTTCCACGGACGCGGGAACCGGCAGGCGGGTCGTATCCACCTCGATATCGGCCAGATCGCGCAGCACGCGATACCAGCCGTCGAGGGTGCTGATCGACTGCGCGATGGCGCCCTCGGACCAGTCCAGCGGCTGGCGGTAGTGGCCGCGCAGCAGCAGCAGGCGCAGGGCTTCGGGCGGATGCTCCTTCAGCAGCTCGTGCACCAGCATCACGTTGCCCAGCGACTTGGACATCTTGCGGCCGCTGAAGGTCAGCATGCCGTTGTGCAGCCAGAAGCGGGCAAACACCTTGCCGCCGTGGGCGCAGGTGGACTGGGCGATCTCATTCTCGTGATGCGGGAACTGCAGGTCGACGCCACCGGCGTGGATGTCGATGGTTTCGCCCAGATGCGCTTCGCTCATGGCCGAGCACTCGATGTGCCAGCCTGGGCGGCCGCGGCCCCAGGGGCTGTCCCAGCCCGGCAGGTCGGGCGTGGAAGGCTTCCACAGCACGAAGTCGCCGGGACTCTTCTTGTAGGGCGCCACTTCGACGCGGGCGCCGGCCAGGAGCTCTTCCGGGTCGCGGCCGGACAGGGCGCCATAGGCCGGGAAGGAGTCCACCTCGAACAGCACGTGGCCCTCCGCGGCATACGCGTGGCCGCCGGCGATCAGGCGCTCGATCATGGCGATGATCTGGGGGATATGGTCGGTGGCGTGCGGTTCCACGTCCGGCGGCGCGATGCCCAGCGTGGCCATGTCCTCGCGATAGGCCTGCGCGTAGCGCGTGGTGATGCTTTCGATGCCCACGCCCCGTTCCTTGGCCGCCGCGTTGATCTTGTCGTCGACGTCGGTGATGTTGCGGGCGTAGACCACGTTCGGATAGTGGCGGCGCAGCAGCTTGGCCAGCACGTCGAACACCACCGGGCCGCGGGCATTGCCGATGTGCACGTAGTTGTAGACGGTCGGCCCGCACAGGTACATGGTGACCCGCTCGGGGTCCTGCGGGGTGAACGGTTCTACGCGGCGCGTCAGGCTGTTATGGAGCGAAATCGGCATCGGTCGGGTGGTCCGGGCGGTGGATAGCGGCGCCGGGCGGCGCAGGCCAGTCGCGCATCTTAACAAGCCGCCGGGCGCTCCGCTGGCTCGCTGGCGTTTTGCCCGTTGCCGGCCGGAACGCAGCCAGATGGATGAACAACGGCACCAGATCGCCCAGCTTGAGGACAGGTTCTAAGCGTCGATTCAGAGTGAATTTGCTGGAATGGGCTATGAGGTGCAGAGATGCGCCTTGAGTTGCTCCTAGCGGAGGTCGCAATGACCAAGTGGTTGTTCCCCGCGCTGGTGCTGTCCTTGGTGACCACCGGCGTGTTTGCGCAGGATGCGCGGTACCAGAATCAGCAAAACAACGACGACAACACCCACTATGGATGGGCGGATGTGCTGCGCGTCGATCCCGTGTATGGCGTGGCGCGTACCGAAGTGCCGCGCCAGGAATGCTATGACCAGCAGGTCGTGCACCAAACCCCCAGCCAGGGCTCGGCCGCCGGCACCATCCTCGGTGCCGTGGTGGGCGGCGTGCTGGGCAGCACCGTGGGCCGTGGCAACGGCCGCACCGCCGCGACCGTGGCCGGCGCCGTGGCCGGCGGCGCGGTGGGCAACAGCGCCACGCAGTCGGGCGGCGGCGAGTACGAGACCACCGAAACCCATTGCCGCCAGGTCAGCGCGGTGAGTGAGCAGCGCCGCATCATGGGCTACGACGTGGAATATCGTTACCGGGGCGAGGTGTACCTATCCCGCCTCAATTACGACCCCGGCGAGCGCCTGCGGGTGCGGGTGAGCGTTTCTCCCGCCGACTGAGATTCACCCGCCATCGCCGCCTCCGGGCGGCGATGTGCTGTCCGGGCGGCCGTCGCAGGACCTTGTTGTTGCACGGCAGCGAAAATCCCGTCATGATGCGAGTTCAACCTACCGGAACGTCCATGTCCGCAGCCGTCTATACCGCCACTGTCCTCACTAGCGCCCGCATGGCCGCTGGGATGACGTCGCGTGCTCGCCGACCGCTGCTCCGCCAATTGGCCGGGTAGGCTGTCGCACGCGTTTAACGTGCATCGACGACAAAACCCGGCCTGCAGCCGGGTTTTTTTGTTTCCGGGATTCGACTTTCGACAAGGGCAACTTCCACCATGACGCTCCGCCACTTTCTGACCACCCAGGACTACAGCCGCGCCGAGATCGATGCGCTGCTCGAGCAGGCCGCGGCCTTCAAGCGTTCCCCGCGCGGCCAGCAGCTGGCCGGCAAGTCGGTGGCGCTGATGTTCTTCAACCCGTCCATGCGCACGCGCACCAGCTTCGAGCTGGGCGCCTTCCACCTGGGCGGCCACGCCATCGTGCTGGCGCCGGGCAAGGACGCATGGCCGATCGAGTTCGAGGTTGGCACCGTGATGGACGGCGACACCGAGGAGCACATCGCCGAAGTGGCGCGCGTGCTGTCGCGCTACGTGGACCTGATCGCCGTGCGCGCCTTCCCGAAATTCCAGGATTGGGCGGTGGACCGCGAGGACAACGTCATCAAGGCGTTCGCCAAGTACGCCACGGTGCCGGTGATCAACATGGAAACCATCACCCATCCCTGCCAGGAGCTGGCGCACGCGCTGGCGCTGAAGGAACACCTGGGCAACCTGCAGAACAAGAAGTACGTGCTCACCTGGACGTACCACCCCAAGCCGCTCAACACCGCCGTCGCCAACTCGGCCCTGCTCATCGCCACCAAGATGGGCATGGACGTGACCCTGCTGTGTCCCACGCCCGACTACGTGCTGGACGAGCGCTACATGGCGTTCGGCTACCAGAACGCCAAGGAAAACGGCGGTTCGCTCAAGGTCAGCCATGACATCGAGGAGGCTTATCGCGGCGCCGACGTCGTGTACGCCAAGAGTTGGGGCGCGCTGCCGTTCTTCGGCCGCTGGGAGCAGGAAAAGCCGATCCGCGAGGCCAACAAGCATTTCATCGTGGACGAGGCGAAGATGGCGCTGACCAACAACGGCCTCTTCAGCCACTGCCTGCCCTTGCGCCGCAACGTGAAGGCCACCGATGCGGTGATGGATTCGCCGGCCTGCATCGCCATCGACGAGGCCGAAAACCGCCTGCACGTGCAGAAGGCGGTGATGGCTTCGCTGATCGGCCAGCGCTGAACATGTATCAGCCCACGCACTTCCGGGTCGCTGATGGCGAGAAGCTGCACGCGCTGATGCGCGCGTATCCGTTTGCCACCGTGGTGACGGGCGGGCAGGGCGGCCTTGCGGCCAATCACCTGCCGCTGGAACTGGTCGACGGGAAACTCCATGGCCACGTGGCCTGCGGCAATGAACTGTCGCGGCTCGATGGCGCCGAGGTGCTGGTGATCTTCCGCGGGCCGGATGGCTACGTGAGCCCGAACTGGTACCCGAGCAAGCGGGAAACCCATCGCGAAGTGCCCACCTGGAACTACGCCGTGGTGCACGTGCATGGCCGCCTGCGCACGGTCAGCGATGCCGCGTGGCTGCGCCAGTTGCTGGAGCGCCTGACCGCTCGCCACGAAGCCGGCCAGCCGGAGACGTGGCGCGTGTCGGATGCGCCGGAAGACCACATCGAAAAGCTGCTGCGGGCCATCGTGGGCCTGGAGATTTCCATCGACCGCATCGAAGGCAAGTTCAAGCTGAGCCAGAACCATCCCGACGCGAATCGCGCGGGTGTCGTTGCCGGGCTGGGCGAGCGTGCCGGCCGCGGCGACGCGGCACTGGCCGAACTCATGTCACAGGAAGAAAGGGACAGGTCGTGAGCCATACGCATCAGCACCACTACAAGGTCGACGTCACCTGGACAGGCAACCAGGGCAGCGGCACCCGGACCTACCAGGGTTATGGCCGCGGGCACGAGATACGCATCGCCGGCAAGCCGATGCTGGAGGGTTCCTCCGACCCGATGTTTCGTGGCGACGCCAGCAAGCACAACCCGGAGGACATGCTGGTGACGGCGCTATCCACCTGCCACATGCTGTCGTACCTGCACCAGGCGGTGCTGGCGGGCGTGGTGGTGACGGCCTACGTCGACAGCGCCGAAGGCAGCATGGAAACCACCGTGCATGGCGGCCGCTTCACCGAAGTGGTGCTGCATCCGGTGGTCACCATCAGCGCTGACAGCGACCCCGCCAAGGCCGAGGCGGCGCACGACCCCGCGCATCATGCCTGCTTCATTGCCAATTCCGTGAACTTTCCGGTGCGCGTGGAACCGTGCATCGTGGTTGAATCTGCCTAATCATTTATCCGTTTAGCCTTCCATTCCAGGATCCGCAAGTCATGAGCAAAGACATCGTTCTCGCCTTCTCCGGTGGCCTCGACACCAGCTTCTGCGTGCCTTACCTCAAGGAGCGCGGCTGGGCCGTGCACACCGTGTTCGCCGACACCGGCGGCGTGGATGCCGAGGAACGCGCCTATATCGAGCAGCGCGCCAAGGAGCTGGGCGTGGCGAGCCACGTCACCGTGGACGGCGGCCCGGCGATCTGGAACGGCTTCGTGAAGCCCTTCGTGCAGGCCGGCGAGGCCTACCAGGGCCAGTACCCGCTGCTGGTGTCCGACCGCTACCTGATCGTGGACGCGGCCATCGCCCGCGCCAAGGAGCTGGGCACCAAGGCCATCGCGCACGGCTGCACCGGCATGGGCAACGACCAGGTGCGTTTCGACCTGGCCGTGAAGGCGCTGGGCGACTACCAGATCGTGGCGCCGATCCGCGAGATTCAGAAGGAGCACACCCAGACCCGCGCCTACGAGCAGGCGTATCTGGAAGAACGCGGCTTCGAGGTTCGCGCCAAGCAGAAGAGCTACACCATCAACGAGAACCTGCTGGGCGTGACGCTGTCCGGCGGCGAGATCGATCATTGGAAGACCCCGGGCGAGGGCGCCCGCGGCTGGTGCAAGCCGCGCGCCGAATGGCCGTCCGAAAAGCTCACCGTCACCCTGGGCTTCGAGAAGGGTGAGGCCGTGTCGCTCAATGGCGAGAAGCTGCCGGGAGCCAAGCTGCTGGCCAAGCTCAATGAACTGTTCGCGCCGTATGGCGTGGGCCGTGGCATGTACACCGGCGACACCACCATCGGCCTCAAGGGCCGCATCGTGTACGAAGCGCCGGGCCTGATCTCGCTGCTCGCCGCGCATCGCGCGCTGGAAGAGGCCGTGCTGACCAAGCAGCAGAACCGCTTCAAGCCGGAAGTGGCGCGCAAGTGGGTGGAAGTGGTGTACGAGGGCTTCTTCCACGACCCGATCAAGACCGACCTGGAAGCCTACCTTGCCTCCAGCCAGAGCCAGGTCAACGGCGAAGTGGTGCTGGAAACCTCCGGCGCGCAGGTGACGGCGGTGGAAGTGCGCTCGCCGCACATCCTCAACGCCAAGGGCGCGACCTACGCGCAGTCGGCGGACTGGGGCGTGGAAGAGGCCGAAGGCTTCATCAAGCTGTTCGGCATGAGCAGCACGCTGTGGGCGGAAGTCAACCGCGGCTAAGCCAAGGCCTGGGGCACAGCGTGATGGATGGCAAACTGCGTATCTCCACCGACAAGGGTCAGCTCGATCTCGCGCTGATCCATGGATTCCTTTCGACCGGGTCGACCTGGGCGCAGGGCATCCCGCTGTCGACGGTGCGCCGTTCGATTGAACATTCGCTGTGCTTCGGCGGTTACGTCAACGGCAGCCAGGTGGCGTTTGCTCGGGTCATTTCCGACTACGCGACCTTCGCCAACCTGGTGGACGTGTTCGTGCTGCCCGAGCATCGCGGCAAGGCCTACGGCAAGCAGATGGTGGAGGCGGTGATGGCGCACACTGACCTGCAGGGTTTGCGCCGCTTCACGCTCGCCACCTTCGACGCGCACGAGCTCTACGCCCGGCACGGTTTTACCGCGCCTTCGCGCCCCGACACGCTGATGGAAATCTATCGGCCTGGAATCTATCAAGCGGCCCGTTCCTGACGGGCACGGCGACGCATCGACAACGACGGACTTCATGAGCGCACTACTGGACGACACCCTTCGACATCTTCGCGCGTTGGTCAGCTACGACACGCGCAATCCGCCGCGCGAGATCGGCCCCGGCGGCATCTTCGATTACCTGCGGGACAACCTGCCGGGCTTCGACGTCACCGTGACCGATTACGGCGCCGGCGCCGTGACGCTGTACGCCGTGCGTGGCACGCCCCGGTTGCTGTTCAACGTGCACCTGGACACCGTACCGGATTCGCCGCACTGGACGGCCAATCCGCATGAGCTGCGCGTGACCGAAGACCGCGCCATCGGCCTCGGCGCGTGCGACATCAAGGGCGCAGCCGCCGCACTCGTCGCCGTCGCCAACGTGACCCAGGGCGACATGGCGCTGCTGCTGTCCACCGACGAGGAAGCGAACGATCCGCGTTGCATCGCCGGCTTCCTCAAGGACAAGCCCGCCTACGACGCCGTCATCGTGGCCGAGCCCACCAAGGGCGAGGCGGTGCTGGCGCATCGTGGCATCCATTCGGTGCACATGCGCTTCAAGGGCAGCGCAGGCCACGCCTCGGGCGAGCAGAAACCCAGCGACAGCGCCGTGCACCAGGCGGTGCGCTGGGGCGCCGCCGCGCTCGACTACGTGGAGAAGCAGGCGCACGAACGCTTCGGCGGGCTGACCGGCCTGCGCTTCAACATCGGCCGCGTCGATGGCGGCATCAAGGCCAACATGATCGCTCCGTCGGCGGACGTGCGTTTCGGTTTCCGTCCACTGCCGACCATGGCGCCGGATCAGCTGCTGGAGACGTTCCGCACGCTGGTCGAGCCGCAGCCGGTGTCGTTCGAGGAACTGTTCCGCGGCGATTCGCTGCCGGCCGGCGACACGGCCACGGCGGAAGCGCGCCGACTGGCCGCGCGCGACCTGGCCGACGAGCTGAACATCCCCATCGGCAATGCCGTGGACTTCTGGACGGAAGCGGCGCTGTTCTCCGCCGCCGGCTACATCAGCTTCGTCTACGGCCCCGGCGACATCGCCCAGGCGCACACCGCCGACGAGTGGGTCTCGCTGGACCAGCTCAAGCACTACGCCGACACCATCTACCGCCTCATCGATAAGAGTTAAACCACTGTGGAAGCCCACAAGCACACCCGGAAAACCATCGTCCGCCTGCTTTCGAGCATGGGCAGCGCGAAGGAGATCCAGCAATACCTCAAGCGCTTCTCGCAGCTCGACGCCAAGCGCTTCGCCGTGGTGAAGGTTGGCGGCGCGGTGCTGCGCGACGACCTGCCGGCGCTCACGTCCTCGTTGACCTTCCTGCAGCAGGTGGGCCTGACGCCCATCGTGCTGCATGGCGCGGGCCCGCAGCTGGACGAAGAGCTTTCCGCCGCCGGCATCGAGAAGCACACGGTGAACGGCCTGCGCGTGACCACGCCCAAGGCGCTCGCCATCGTGCGCAAAGTGTTCCAGGACCAGAACCTGCGCCTGGTCGAGGCGCTGCAGACCATGGATACGCGCGCCACCTCGGTGCTGTCGGGCGTGTTCACCGCAAGCTATCTGGATCGCGATACCTACGGCCTGGTGGGCAAGGTGAGCAGCATCAACCTTGCGCCGATCGAGGCCAGCCTGCGTGCCGGTTCCATCCCGGTCATCGCCAGCCTGGGCGAGACGGAGGAGGGCCAGATCCTCAACGTCAACGCGGATTTCGCCGCCAACGAACTGGTGCGCGTGCTGCAGCCGTACAAGATCGTTTTCCTTACGGGCACCGGCGGCCTGCTGGACGACAAGGGCAACATCATCGACTCGATCAACCTGAGCACCGAGTTCGAACACCTGATGTCGCAGCCTTGGATCAACGGCGGCATGCGTCTGAAGATCGAGCAGATCGCCGATCTGCTGAACGACCTGCCGCTGACCTCGTCGGTATCCATCACCAAGCCCTCGGAGCTGGCCAAGGAGCTGTTCACGCACAAGGGCTCGGGCACGCTGGTGCGTCGCGGCGAAAAGGTGAAGCGCTTCGAGTCGTGGGAAGGCATCGACCTGGCGCGCATGCGCGAGCTGGTCGAATCGAGCTTCGGCCGCGCGCTGGTGCCGGATTACTTCGAACGCACCAAGCCCTTCCGCATCTACGTGAGCGAGAACTACCGCACGGCGATGATCCTCACTCTGGAAGACGGCCTGCCGTACCTGGATAAGTTCGCCGTGCTTGATGATGCGCAGGGCGAAGGCCTGGGCCGCGCCGTGTGGCAGGTGATGCGCGAGGAGAATCCGCAGCTGTTCTGGCGCTCGCGCCACGGCAACACGGTCAATCACTTCTACTACGCCGAATCGGATGGTTGCCTCAAGCAGCCGCGCTGGAAAGTGTTCTGGTACGGCATCGAGGACTTTGACACGATCGCCCGCTGCGTCGCGCATTGCGCCCAGCGCCAGCCGACCCTGGTGGACTGAATCATGAGTGGAACCAAGCATCGCATCGGTATCGTCGGCGCACGCGGCCACACCGGCGCCGAACTCATCCGCCTGGTGGCGGCGCATCCCGCGCTGGAACTGGCGTTCGTTTCTTCGCGCGAACTGGACGGCCAGCGCGTAGCTGACCACGTGGCCGGTTTCTCCGGCGATCTGCGCTACGTCAACCTCGATGCCGACGCGGTGGCCGCGCAGGGCGCGGACGTCGTGGTGCTCGCCCTGCCCAACGGCAAGGCGGCGCCGTTCGTCGAGGCCATCGACAAGGCGAAGCCCGATACGCTGATCGTGGATCTGTCGGCCGACTACCGCTTCAACGAGAAGTGGTACTACGGCTTGCCGGAACTGACGCGTGATCGCTGGCGCGGCGAGAAGCGCATCAGCAATCCCGGCTGCTACGCCACGGCGATCCAGCTTTCCATCGCGCCGCTGAAGGACTTGCTGGCGGCGCCGCCGGTGAGCTTCGGCGTGTCGGGCTACTCGGGCGCCGGCACCACGCCGTCGGACAAGAACGACCCGGAGAAGCTGCGCGACAACCTCATGCCGTACTCGCTGACCGGCCACATGCACGAGAAGGAAGCGAGCCGTCACCTCAACGTGCCGGTGGAATTCATGCCGCACGTGGCGCCGCATTTCCGTGGCCTTACCGTCACCACCAATCTCTATCTGGCCCGCCAGGTGAAGCGCGAGGACATCGTCAATCGCTTCAAGGCCGCGTATGAAGGCGAGAAGCTGGTGCATGTGGTGGACGAAGCGCCCTGGGTCAGCCACATCGCGCACAAGCACCACGTGGACATCGGTGGTTTTGCCGTGTCCAACGACGGCAAGCGCGTGGTGGTGGTGGCGACGCTGGACAACCTGTTGAAGGGCGCGGCGACCCAGGCCATGCAGAACATCAACCGCGCCATGGGCGTGGACGAGTACACGGCGATCCCCATTCAAGAGCGAGAAGTGAGTTAAGAGGAGTGAGTAGAGAGAGGTGCTGCAGCCCTGGCTTTCTCTCGTTTCTCACTTCTCATTCCTCGTTTCCAAGGATTTTTTATGACGCAACCCCTCTGGCAGAAATCCAACATCAAGATCGACGCGCGCATCATGGCGTTTCTCGCCGGCGACGACGTGCTGCTGGACCGCGAGTTCTTCCTGCACGACATCACCGCGAGCAAGGCGCATGTCGAAGGCCTGGCCAATATCGGCGTGGTGAGCGCCGATGAGGCGGCAGCGCTCAAGCGCGAGCTGGACGTGCTGGCGGAGGATTTCCGCGCCGGCCACTTCGTGCTGGACGACCGCTATGAAGACGGACATTCGGCCATCGAGGCGCGCCTGACCGAGCGCCTGGGCGATGCCGGTCGCCGTGTTCACACCGGGCGCAGCCGCAACGATCAGATCCTGGTCGCGACGCGCCTGTGGCTGAAGGAAAAACTGGCCGAACTGGAGCAGCATTGCCGTGCCATCGCGAAGGTCTGCCTCGACCGTGCCGCCCAGCCGGCGATTCCGCTGCCGGGCTACACCCATCTGCAGCGCGCCGTGGTGTCGTCGACCGGCATGTGGTTCGCGGGCTTTGCGGAAGGCTTTATCGACAACGCCCTGCGTGCGCAGCAGACCGCGCTGCTGATCGATGCCAATCCGCTGGGCACCGCCGCAGGCTACGGCGTGAACCTCAAGCTGGACCGCGAGCACACCACGCAGGCGCTGGGCTTCGCCCGCATGCAGGTGTCGCCGATCTACGCGCAGCTTTCGCGCGGCAAGTTCGAGATGGCCGTGCTCGAAGCCATTGCCGGTGCCTTGCTCGACGTGCGCCGCCTGGCGTGGGATCTCTCGCTGTTCACCACGGCGGAATTCAATTTCGTGAAGCTGCCGTCCGAATACACCACAGGCAGCTCGATCATGCCGAACAAGCGCAACCCGGACGTGGTGGAACTGCTGCGCGCCAGCTACGCCAGCGTGGCGGCGGCCCGCACCGAGATCGAGCAGCTGCTGTCGCTGCCCTCCGGCTACCAGCGCGACCTGCAGTTCTCCAAGGGCTCGCTGTTCCACGGTTGCCGTCACGGCCTGGCCGCGCTGGAACTGGTGCCCGACCTGCTGGCCCGCATGGAATGGAACGAACCGGCCATGCGCGCCGCCATCGAGCCGGCCATGTATGCCACCGACGTGGCCATCGAGCAGGCGGCGGCGGGCGTGCCGTTCCGTGACGCCTATCGTGCGGCGGCGGACGCGGCGGCCTCGGCCGGCGAGGGGCGTACGCCCGAAGCCAGCCTGGCGGCCCGCGTGTCGCCCGGTTCGGGCCACGACCTGCGCCTGGATGCCTTGCGCGATAGACTCAGCCGTCTGGACGGCTAAACGGAGAATCGGCATGGGGACCGTCAGTACGGGGAATGCCGAACACTACCGCTGGGGGCAAGGTTGCGACGGCTGGCATCTGCTGGCCGGCGATGACCTTAGCGTGATCGAGGAGCGCATGCCTCCCGGCACATGGGAGGCGCGCCACCGGCACGCGCGTTCGCGGCAGTTCTTCTATGTGCTGCAGGGCGAACTGACGTTGGAACTGGACGGCCAGCGCCATCGCCTCGCAGCGGAACACGGCCTGCACGTGCCGCCGGGCGCTGCCCACCAGGCTCGCAATGACAGCGGGGCGGAATTACGGATGCTGGTGGTGTCGTCGCCCCGCAGCCACGGCGACCGTATCGATGCTCCCGTGGAGGCCGAGGCATGAGCGGCGCGCAGCACGAACAGGCCATGCCCGTACAGGCGTTACCCGCGTGGCGGCGGGCCGTGCTCAAGGTGGGCAGCAACCTGCTGGCGGCCGATGGCGGCGGCCTCACGCCACGCTATGCCGCGGCTCTCGCGGCCTTTATCCAGGCGAGCCGTGCCGCGGGCCGGCAAGTGGTGCTGGTGTCTTCCGGGGCGGTGGCGGCGGGCCGCGCGCAGTTGCGCGCGCATGCGCCCAGCGGCGGCGACCTCGCCGCGAAACAGGCCCTGGCCGCGCTGGGGCAGGCCCCGATGATCGCGTTGTGGCAGTCCTTGAGCCCATGCCCTGTCGCGCAGGTGCTGTTGACGCATGACGACCTGCGCAACCGGCGCCGCTATCTCAATGCGCGCACCACCTTGCGCGAACTGCTGGCGCTCGATGTCCTGCCGGTGGTGAACGAGAACGATACCGTTGCCGTCGATGAGTTGAAGTTGGGCGACAACGACAACCTCGCCGCCATCGTGGCGGCGCTGGTGGATGCCGACCTGTTGCTGATCGCCTCGGATATCGATGCGCTGTACACGGCCGATCCGCGCCGCGATCCCATGGCCGTGCCATTGGCGCGGGTCGCGTCGCTGACGCCGGACATCCTCGCGATGGCGGGCGGCAGCGGCAGCGCCGTGGGCACGGGCGGCATGCGCACCAAGCTGGAAGCCGCCGCCAAGGCCGCGGCGGCTGGCGTTCCCACCGCGCTGTTCAGTGGCAGGAACGATGCTGCCGTCGCCGCGCTGGCGCACGATCGGCTGCAGGGCACGTATTTCGAGGCCGGCCGCAGCCGCATGCAGGCGCGCAAGTACTGGCTGCGCCACGCACCGGCGGCGCCGGGGCGTATTCGCGTCGATGAGGGTGCAGCCAGAGCGCTGGCGAGCGGTCGCGCTTCGCTGTTGCCGGGTGGCGTGCTGGAGGCGGCAGGCGAATTCCATCGCGGCGACCTGGTGGAGATCGTCGACGCCGCCGGTCATGCGGTGGCACGCGGGCTGTGCCAGTACGGCGCGGCCGAGGTGAAGCGCGTGGCCGGGAGGCACAGCCGCGACATCGACGCCGTGCTGGGCTACAGCTATGGCGCGGAGATCGTCCATCGCGACGACCTTGCTCCGCTGGCCGAGATCGAAACCATCGGAGACATCGACGCATGAGCGACATCCGTTCACTGGCGCTGGCCTGCCGCGATGCGGCGCCACGGTTGGCGATGCTCGATACCGCGGCGAAGCGGGCGCTGTTGAACGATATGGCGGATGCCTTGTCGCGCCGAACGGACGCTGTCCTTCAGGCGAATGCGGAGGATGTGCGGTCGGCCGCCGAGAAGGGCGTGCAGGGTGCGATGCTCGACCGTCTGCGCCTGGACGCGGCACGCGTGGCCGGCATCGTTCAGGCGCTGCGCGACGTTGCCTCGCTACCCGATCCGGTGGGCAACATCACGCGCCGTGACACGCTATCCAATGGCGTCGTGGTGGAGCGCGTGCGCATTCCGCTGGGCGTGGTGGCGATGATCTACGAAGCGCGTCCCAACGTGACCGCCGATGCGGCCGCGCTGTGCCTGATGGCCGGCAATGCGGTGATCCTGCGCGGAGGTTCCGAGGCCATCCATTCCAATCGGGCGATTGCCGCAGCCCTGCACGAAGCCTTGCGCGCGCACGGCCTGCCCGAAGCGGCCGTGACGCTGGTGGAGGATCTTCGCCGCGAGACCATGATCGAACTGCTGCAGCTGAGCGACATCGTGGACCTCGCCATTCCACGTGGCGGCGAGGGGCTGATCCGCTTCGTCACCGAGCATGCGCGCGTACCGGTGATCAAGCATTACAAGGGCGTGTGCCATCTATACGTCGATGCGTCCGCCGACCTCGCGCTCGCCTTGAACCTGCTGGTCGACGGCAAGACATCGCGGCCGGGCGTCTGCAATGCGCTGGAAACCCTGCTGGTCCATCGCGATGTGGCGCAGGATTTCCTGCCGCGCGCCGCCGCCGCGCTGGGTGAACGCGGTGTGGTGCTGAAAGGCGACAATGTCACGCGCGCGCTCGTGCCCGATGCCAGCGTCGCCACGGATGACGATTACGCCGCCGAATTTCTCGACCTGGTGATCGCCGTGCGGGTGGTGGACAGCCTGGACGAGGCGATCGCCCATATCCGCCGTTACGGCTCGGACCACACCGAAGTCATTGCCACCACCGACGACGCGGCGGCACGGCGATTCGTGCAGTCACTGCGCTCCGCAGTGGTGATGGTCAATGCGTCCTCGCGCTTCTCCGACGGTGGGCAGCTGGGGCTGGGTGCGGAGATCGGCATCTCGACCACGCGCCTGCATGCCTACGGCCCGATGGGCGCGGAGTCGCTGACCATCGAGCGTTTCGTGGTGCGCGGGGAAGGGCAGGTGCGGCATCCGGAGAGCCGCGTCGGTTGATGCTCAGCCCGTATCGCTGGCTCGGCGCGACGGTGGCCGTTGCGAAGTGATCAGCTTGAGCTGTTCCAGCAGCACCGCCACCGGTGCATCGAGACGCGGCGGCAGGGCGCGGTGGATCAGCCAGGCGACCATGTCCAATTGGAAGTCGGTGATGGTGAGCACGCGGACCTGCTTGCGGTAAGGACTGGCCGCCAGCAGGTCCGGCGTGACGATGCCGATGCCCGCGCCACGCGCCACCAGCGACAGCTGCAGGTCCGCGCCGAATGCTTCGATGCCGACGTTGCAGGGCAGGCCGCGCTCTTCCATCGCGCGCCGAAGCGTGGAACGCATGCCGCATCCGTTCTGGCTGAGCACCCACGGAAACGCGGACAGATCCTTGAGCGACACGCGGCCGCGCAAACCCAGCGAAGGCGCCGCCACGATGCGTATCGGCTGGCGGTCGAAGGCGTGCGTGATCATGCCCTGCGGCGGTGGCGAGCTTTCCGACAGCAGGACGGCGGAGACATCCAGCAGCCCTTGCTCGACCTGCTCCACCAGCCCGGGCGACCAGGCGGCCTGGATGCGCAAGGTAAGGCCGGGGAAGCGGGCGCGCAGCTGATCGACCGGCGCCGCGAGCGCGCGCTCGGCGAGATAGGGCGGCACGCCCAGCCGGAACTCGCCGGTGGGCTCCGTGTCGGCGCGGGCGAGCGCGAGCAGGCTCGCTTCCGCATGCAGCAGATCCCGCCCTTTCTGGTAGATCTCGCGCCCTGCCGCGGTGGGGCGCAGCGGCTTGGACTGGCGATCCAGCAGCTCAATGCCCAGCAGGGCTTCCAGGCTTTGCACGCGACGTGTCACGCCCGGCTGGGTGAGGTGCAACAGGGCGGCGGCCTGCACGATGGAGCCCGTGTCGACCACGGCCATGAAGGCTTTGACGTCTCGCGTGTTCATGCGGATGGCTTCATCACATCATGCGAAGTACGCATGAAAGTTATGAATATTATTCACTGTTGTTATGTCGTGGGCGTATTTAGCATCCAAGGCCTGTCGAATGGCAAGGCCCCAGCTCATGGAATATCGCTCCCATCGCCGTATCGAAGTCGCCGCGGATGACGCGCCGGCGGAACTCACCACGCCGCTGACGCTGCTGTTCGCCTTTGCGGTGGGCGTGATCATCATCAACCTCACGGCGGCGCAGCCCTTGGCGGGTCCCGTGGCGCGAGCCGTGCACTTGCCGGCGTCGCTGACCGGCCTAGTGGCCATGCTTCCGCAGCTCGGTTACGCGGTGGGCATGTTGTTCCTCGTGCCGCTGGCGGACCTGTTCGAGAATCGCCGCCTGACCACGATCACGCTGGTGGCCTGTGCGCTGGCGCTGGGCACCGCCGCCGTGGCGCAGCAGGCGTGGTGGCTGCTGCTCGCGGTGTGCGTGGCGGGCACGACCTCATGCGCCATCCAGATCCTTGTGCCGCTGGCGGCGGCCATGGCCCGGCCGGAGCATCGCGGCAGCGCTGTGGGCAATGTGATGAGCGGCGTGATGCTTGGCATCCTGCTGTCGCGGCCGTTCGCGAGCCTGGTCGAAGGCACGTGGGGATGGCGCGCCTGCTACGGCTTGCTGGCCCTCTTCGACGTGCTGCTCGCCGTGGCGCTGTGGTTTGCGCTGCCCACGCGACAGCCGCCGGTGCATGCCTCGTATCGCGCGTTGATCGCGTCGCTGTGGTCGCTGTGGCGCGATGAGCGAGTGTTGCGGCGGTATGCGGTATCGGCGGCCGTCGTCATGGCAGCGTTCAGCGCCTTCTGGACGGGCATTGCATTGCGCCTGGTGCAGGCGCCGTTCCTGCTGGACAGCCGCGGGCTTGCCTGGTTCGCGCTGGCGGGAGTCGCCGGCACGGTGGTCGCGCCATTGGCGGGCAAGGCGGGCGATCGCGGCTACAGCGTGGTGGGCATGCCGATTGCCCACGTGGTGGCGACGGCTGGCTTTGTGCTGGCGGGCGTGGCGGGAGCGGGCTGGTTCGGGCTGGATGTTGCCGGCCATCCGTCGCTGGCGCTGGGCCTGATGGTGGTGGCGGCCATCGTGCTGGATGCTGGCGCCATCGGCGATCAGACCTTGGGCCGGCGCGCCATCAACATGCTCGATCCGGCCGCGCGCAGCCGCTTGAATGGCTTGTTCGTCGGCGTGTTCTTCATCGGCGGCGGCGCGGGCGCCGTGGTGGCCGGCAGTGCGTGGGCCTTGGCGGGATGGACAGGCGTGTGCGTCGTCGGCCTTGGGCTGTGCGCGCTGGCTTTCGTCGGCGACGCGCTGGCGCGGCGCGCCGCGTAATTATCCCCGCTGCACCCAGCGTCGCGTGGCTTCGGCAAACGCCACGCAATCGGCAAAGCGGTTGTAGAGCGGCGTGGGTGAAATGCGGATCACGTCCGGTTCGCGCCAGTCACCGACGATGCCGTGCTCCATCAGATACTCGAACAGCGAACGGCCACGCGCGCGGCCACCCTGCACGCGGATGGAAAGCTGCGAGCCGCGGCGTTGCGGGTCGCTTGGCGTCACCACCTCCAGCACGTCGCCCAGCTGCGTCTGCACCAGCCATTCCAGATAGCCGGTAAGGCGTAGTGATTTCTCGCGCAGGTTGGACATGCCGGCGCGCACGAACATCTCCAGCGACACGCGCAGCGGCGCCAGCGCGAGGATGGGCGGGTTGCTCAGCTGCCAGCCGTCCGCGCCGTAGGTGGGCACGAACTGCGGTCCCATCTGGAAACGCGTGGTCTTGTCGTGCCCCCACCAGCCGGCGAAGCGCGGCAGCGTGGTGCGCGCGTGGCGCTCGTGCACGAAGGCGCCGCCGACGGCGCCGGGGCCACTGTTGAGGTATTTGTAGCTGCACCAGATGGCGAAGTCGCAGCCGACATCGTGCAATTGCAGCGGCAGATTGCCCACCGCGTGCGCCAGGTCGAAGCCGACCATGCAACCGTGGCGACTGGCCAGTCGCGTGATGGCCGCGAGATCGAACGCCTGGCCCGTGCGGTACTGCACGCCGGGCAGCATCACCAGCGCGATGCGCGAACCGTGCTCGGCCAGCACGCGCTCGATGGCATCCATGGAAATCGTGCCGTTCGCTTCGTCGCCCTGCAGTTCGATCAGCGACGTGGCCGGGTCGTAGCCGTGGAAGCGCACCTGCGATTCCACCGCATAACGGTCGGTGGGAAACGAGCCCGCCTCGATCAGGATGGCGTGGCGCTCCGGCGTGGGGCGATAAAAGCTCACCATCATCAGATGCAGGTTCACGCCCAGCGTGTTCATCGCCACCACTTCGGACGGCTGCGCGCCCACCACGGCGGCGAGGTCGTCGCGCACGAACTCGTGGTAGTCCATCCACGGCAGGCGGCCCTTGAAGTGGCCTTCCACCGCGAGGTTCGACCAGTCGTCCAGTTCCGCACCCAGCGCGTCGCGCACGGCACGCGGCTGCAGGCCCAGCGAGTTGCCGCAGAAATAGTGGCTGTCGCGGCCCTCGTGCGGAGGAATCAGGAATTCGTCGCGAAAGCCGCGCAGCGGGTCGGCGGCATCCTGGGCCTGCGCCCAGGCAAGGGTGGCTTCGTAGGGAGCGGACATCGGGGAGTCTCTTGCGGAAGCGTCGTGCCGACGGCGGCACGACGCGAAGGAACGGCTTACTTCAGGGACGCGGCGATGTCGTTGCAACCCTTGTCGAACGCCGACTGCCACGCCGCGCCGGCCTGGCTGGGACGCACGCAACGCAGCTGGATGGCGTGGTTGTTCTTGAGCCAGTAGCGTTCGCTGTAGCTGTACTGCGCGCCGTTTTCCTGCGCGGTGTAGACGAAGTTGTCCGCCGCGCCGCCGCTGGCGGCCTGGTAGCCGGTGAGCGCTTTGGCCTTGCTCATGGCGCTGGCCACGTACTGCTGGAACTCGCTGCTGTTGCCGACCTGCTTTACCGTGACGGAAATGCGGGCAAGGCTGTTGCTGCCGTTGGGCGAGGGGTCGGGCACCTGGAAGACGCGTGCCTCGGGGTCGCTGTCGGTTTCCAGGATGTCTACCCACTGGTCCGGCGTGCGGAAGGTGACGCTGCCGCCGGCCATGCTGACGTCGCCGGCCTGCGCGGCTCCGCTGAGCACGAGGGCGCCGGCGATTACCGTATTGCGGAAGAAGCTCATGCCTTTTCCTGTGAGAGGGTGTGAGGTTGGAAACGCTGTAGCGGCAGCCCCAGCCATTCCAGGGCGGTGCCGTGGAAGAGCTGCGCGCGGGCGGCCTGGTCGAGCCCGAGTGACTCGATGCCGCTGCCCGGATGCTGTTCCCCCAGCGGGAAAGGATAATCGGTCCCCAGCATCACGCGCTCGACCCCGGTCACATCCAGGAGATAGCGCAAGGCCTGCGGGTCGTGCACGCACGAGTCGAAATACAGCCGCTTGAGGTATTCGCGCGGGTTGCGCGGGTTGTCCGTGGCGACCAGGTCCGGGCGCATGCGAAAGCCGTGCTCGATGCGGCCGATGGACCAGGGGAAGCTGCCGCCGCCGTGGGCCAGCATCACGCGCAGCTTGGGCAGGCGTTCGAGCACGCCGCCGAACACCAGGCAGCAGCCTGCGCGCGACTGCTCGGCGGGCATGCCCACCAGCCACGGCAGCCAGTACTTGGGCATGCTGGCGGCGCCCATCATGTCCCAGGGATGCACCATGATCGCGGCGCCGAGATCGGCCGCGGCCTCGAAGAAGGGGAACAGCTCCGGCGCGTCGAGGTTCCACTCGTTGCAGTGCGAGCCCACCTGCACGCCCTGCAGGCCGAGCTCGTCGATGCAGCGCTCCAGCTCGCGTATGGCCAGCTCCGGCGATTGCAGCGGCACGGTGCCGATACCGGCGTAGTGGCGCGGATGGTCGTTGCAGATCCGCGCCATGTCGTCGTTCAGGTGGCGATGCAGCTCCAGCGCCTGGTAGCCCGGCGCCCAGTAGGAGAACAGCACCGGTACGGTGGAGACCACCTGCACGCTCACCCCGAACCGCGCGTAATCGTCGATGCGCTGCTGTGGATCGAAGGCGGACTCCCACACCTCGCGGAAAAACTTGCCGTCCTTGTAGATGCGATGGCGCCCGTCGTTGTGGATCATCACGGGGAAGCGATCGTCCCCGTACTTGGCGGCCAGGTTCGGCCAGTCGCGGGGCAGGATGTGGGCGTGCGTATCGATCTTGAGCATGTTCCCGAGTGTATGCCACGGCCGGGGCGCCGTCTCGGCGCGGTGCAGCGTAAGCGGGCGGGGCTGGCTTGGTGCCGGGATTGCTCCGCTCAGGGGCGGCGAGATTGCCGGGGCATGGCCGTGGAATGAATACCCGCCGTTACGCACATGCAACCGCAAGCTTCTGCCGTCATGATGTCGGTCGCGATCGCACTTGCTTGCCACGGGAGGCAACATGAAGTTCCTGGTGATGATCTACAACGACGACGCCCTGCTCGACGCCCTGCCGGCAGGCGAGTTCGACAAGATGATGCACGGCTGCTTCGTGCATGCCGACGAACTGCGCGCTGAGGGCCACCTGCTCGACTCCATGCAGCTCGAAGGGCCGAACCAGGCCAAGTCGCTGCGCGTGCGCGACAACAAGATGAGCGTGATGGACGGCCCGTTCGCCGAAGCCAAGGAATACCTCGGCGGCTTCAACCTGATCGAGGCGGCGGACATGGACGAGGCCGTGCGCATCGCCTCGGAATTTCCGTGGGCACGCACCGGGCGTATCGAGGTGCGGCCGGTGCGTGATATCGACGCCGTGAGGCGGCGTGTCGGGGCCTGAGGTTTTACGGGTTCCACCGGCCATTTCACGATCTCCGTGAAATTCATTCCCCTCACCGTCATTCCGGCGCAGGCCGGAATCCAGTGGCCTTACAGTACGGTTTTCGCAGAAAGGCAAAAGGTTTTGACGTCACGGCGAAAACCGGGCGCTTCCGCTACTGGATTCCGGCCTGCGCCGGAATGACGGTGAGGACATTGGACGCCAGCGCGAGTTCTTGAACAGGTCCCTACACCGTCGCCGTGGACTTGTTGGGACTACGCCCCGTGATGTGCGCCAGCGTGTTCACGTTGTCCACCAGCCGGTCGCTGATGCGCGTGAGCAGTTCGGCGGCCTGGCGGTCCTCGGCCATGGTGAGCAGGGCGGCGAAGGTGCGTTGCAGTCCGCGCAGGTCGGGCAACTGCTCGGGCGCGCGGTGGGCGCGCAAGGCGTTGGCGATGGCGTGCAGCGCGCCGGCGGCGTGATCGACGAAGGAGCACATTTCCGCCGTTTCCGGCAGGCTGGGGTGATCGTCGATCAGCGCTTCCAGCGTCATCGCCGTGCGCGCTAGGCGGTTGCCGTTGGCGAACAGCGCATTGGCCAGTTCCAGCAGCTGCACGGGCGTACCGGGCTCGGCGCGCATGCGGTCCAGCGAGGCCTGCGCGTTGCTGCGCGCGGTGCGTGCCGCCGTGCGCGCCTCGCGGCGGCCGTCGCGGCGCTCCGGGCGGGCGAGCGCGTTGAGGTAGTCGGCATAGGCGTCGAGCATGTCCGACAGCGCGGCGCGTGCGCGTGCGCGCTCCCAGGTGGGCCATAGCACGTAGGCGAGCAGGGCGATGCCGCTGCCCAGCGCGGTGTTGATCACGCGATCCATCACGGCGTCGCTGGAGTTCACGCCCTCGAACGACAACAGGATCACCACCGTGCCGGTCAGCGCCGCCACCGCCACGCCGTAGTGCGCGGTGGCCAGGTAGCGAAAGCCCATGCACAGCACGGCCATCAGGGCCAGGTGCGCCCAGGCTTCGTGCGGGGTGAAATGCAGCAGCGCCGTGGTCAGCACCAGGCCAAGCACCGTGCCGACCACGCGCAGCAGGCCGAAGTTGAAGGTGGCGGCGAAATCGGGGCGCAGCACGATCGCCGCCGTCATCGGCAGCCAGTAACCGTGGGGCAGGCCGAGTTCGCGCGACACCAGCAGCGTGGCCGACAAGGTGATGGCGGTGCGCACGGCATGGCGAAAGGCCACCGAATGCGGCGTCAGATTGGCGCGCAGGGTGGCGCGCGCCGAGCTGCTGCGCAGGGCGGCGGGCAAGGGCGTTTCCGCGGCGGCGGCGCGCAGTTCGCCGCGGCTGCCGGCCCAGTTCGCGTTGCGCACCGCGGCGGCCAGCTGGCCCGACAGCGCGTGGATGTGCGTCGCCAGGCCGTCCGCCTTGCCGCCATCGCCGAGCAAGGCGTTCTCGCTGGCCTGCAGGGTCTGCAGCGCGTGCTCCGCCTGCTGCGGCGATTCGGCCGCTTCCAGCGCATCGGCGATGGCCGCCAGCACGCGCGCGGCGTCGCCACGGAACATGGCGTGGATGGTCGGGTTGGCGCGCAGTTCCGCCATCGCCACGAGTTCCAGGCGGATGCGTTCGGCCAGCTCCAGCAGCACGCCGAAGGCTTCCATGGCGCGACCGCGCGCGTGGTGGCGGCCCAGCAGGGTGTGCTGCAGCGTGGTCATGGCGTCGGTGAGCGCGGGCACGTCGGCATCGTCGTGCTCCTGCTGGCGCGCGAGCGAGGCGAGGCCGCGATACACGTCCGCCAGCGCATGCCGCTCGGGGCGATAGCGCTGCAATGGCCACGCGGCGACGGAGAACAGCGTAAGCAGCAGGCCACCGGCGAAGATCAACGCCGACGCACCCAGGGCCTCCGCGAAGGGCCGTGGCGTGGCGGCGGTGACCACGAGCAGGATCATGCTGGTCATGCCCACGCGGGCCATGTCCGCGCCGAACACCACCAGCAGGCCGCCGAAGAAGCCGAAGGCGGCGGTGGCGATCAGGATGGGAATCAACTGGTCGCCGGTGAGAAAGCCGATCAGCGCGGCCAGGCCGGCGGCGAGCGAGGCCAGCAGCAGGCGCGTCATGCGCTGGCGATACGGGCCCGGTTGATCCGAGAACATGGTGTCGAGCGCGCCGGCGCCGATGCCCAGCCCGATCCCTGGATGCCCCGTGGCAATGCCGATCGCCAGCGGCAGGATGACCGCGGCGGTATTGCGCACGACCACGCGCACCGGCACGTCCGGGCGCTTGGCGGTGAGCAGGCTGTCGACGACCGTGGCGCGCAGCGAATAACCCGTCGAAGACATGACGCGGCAAAGCTCCTTGGTGACGCGAGGGATTTTGCCTCAACCAGCCTGAAGCAAACGCGACGGATCGACGGGCCGTCAGCCCGATGGTGCGACGAGTGTGCCGTTGCCGGCACCGAGCTGCCGCGACAGCGCGTACAGGATGCGCAGGTCCTGCGCGTCCAGCGTGTCGCCGCTGACGCTGGCGTCCATGCCACGGAAGTGGTGATGGAAGGAATGCACCGTGGCGGCGCGGTTATCCAGCGGATAGCCGATCAGGCCCAGCGCCGCCCACGGATCGAAGCCGAGCGGCGGATCGACCAAGGGCCCCTGCGGCCACAGGCCGAAGCCGGCCTGCGCCAGCTGCTGCCAGGGAAAGCGCGGGCCCGGATCGTCCTTGCGCCCCGGCGCGAGGTCTTCGTGGCCGATGATCTGCGTGCGCGGAATGCGCAGGCGATCGGTGAGGTCGGCCAGCAGGCGCAGCAGGCTGTCGATCTGCACCTGGGTGAAGGGCGAGTCGCCGTCGTTGTCCAGCTCGATGCCGATGGAGCCCGAGTTCACATCGGTGATCGTGCCCCAATGGCCGGCGCCCGCATGCCATGCGCGTTCGCTGTCGGCCACCAGTTGGTAGATGCGGCCGTCGTTGCCGACCAGATAGTGCGCACTCACCGGGCCGCCGCTATTGGCCGTACGCAGCGTATGCAGCGCCTGCGAGGCGGATTGCTCGTTGGTGAAATGGATGACGATCAGCACCGGGCGGCGCGCGTCGAAGTTGGGCGAGGGCACCCATTGCGCGATGGGGTTGCGCACCGGCGCCGGTGCACACGCCGAAAGCGTGACCGCCAGGCACAGCGACATCAGCCAGCGGCGGAGGGAAAACCAGCGGACATGCGGGGCAAGGGAGCGCGACACGGCATGGCTTCCTGACAGGGAAGTGGCGAACGTGCCGCAGCGCCGCCGTGGCGTCAAGAAGAGCGAGAAGTGAGTGAAGAGTAGTGAGGAGCGAGAGAGGAGCATCGCGCTGGCGGGCTTTCTCTCACTTCTCACTCCTCTCCCCTCGTTCCTGCCCTCAAGCCCGTCCGGCGAACTCGCCCGTCAGCGTGTTCACCCACACCTTCTCTTCGTTGGTGATGTATTCGGGCACCTGGATTTCGATGCCGGTGTTGAGCTTGGCCGGCTTGGTGCGCTTGGTGGCGCTGGCGCCCTTCAGTTCCGGCGCGGTGTCGACCACGGTCAGCGTGACGCTGGTCGGCACCTGCAGGCCCACCGGCGCGTCGTCGATGAGCTGCACGTAGTAGCCCTCGACGTCCTCGACCACGTAGCCCGCGTTGTCGCCCACCAGTTCCGGCGAGAGCAGGTACTGGGTGTAGTCCTCCTTGTCCATGAACACGAAGACCTCGCCGTCCATGTACGAGAAGTTCGCCTCGCGGCGGACCAGGTCCATTTCCTTGAGATCGTCGTCGGCGCGCAGGCTCAGGTCGAACTTGCGGCCACCGGGGATGGAATACATGGTGAAGCGGAAGGTGACGTTACCGCCACGCGCGGTGGGCGCGCTGCGCTCGATGTCGCGCACCTGGTAGACGGTGCCATCGTGTTCGACCACGTTGCCTTTCTTGACGTCGGAAGCTTTCATGTTTTGGAGGGAATAGAGAATGGTGAATAGGGAATAGTAAGAGCAGGGAGCGAGACGCGGGCGGGGCTTTTGCTATTCCCCATTCCCGATTCCCTATTCCCTGATTACTTCGGAGCCAGACGAACCGCGCCGTCGAGGCGGATGGTTTCGCCGTTGATGTAGCGGTTGCCCAGGATGAAGCCCACCGTGCTGGCGAACTCGTCCGGCTTGCCCAGTCGCGAGGGGAAGGGGATGGAGGCCGACAGCGATTCCTGCACCTGCGGCGGCATGCCGTCCACCATCGGGGTCCAGAAGATGCCCGGCGCGATGGTCGCCACGCGGATGCCGAAGCGCGACAGCTCGCGCGCCATCGGCAGCGTCATGCCGACCACGCCGCCCTTGGACGCGGAGTAGGCGGCCTGGCCGATCTGGCCTTCGTAGGCGGCCACGGAGGCGGTGTTGATGATCACGCCGCGCTCGCCGTCTTCGCCCGTCTCGTTGTTCTGCATCAGGGCGGCGCCGGCCTTGGCGACGTTGAAGCTGCCCACCAGGTTCACCATCACCGTGGTGGCAAAGGTGTTGAGCGGCATCGGGCCTTCCTTGCCGAGCATGCGGCCCGCGCCCAGGATGCCGGCGCAGTTCACCACCACGTTCAGTCCGCCCATCGCGGCGCTGGCGGCGGCGACGTTGGCCGACACGCCTTCCTCGGAGGTGACGTCGGTGCGGTAGAAATGGCCGTTCAGCACCTTGGCGGCTTCCTGGCCCTTTTCTTCGTTCACGTCGAGCAGGGCCACCTTGCCGCCGTTGGCGACAAGGTACTGGGCCACCGCGTGGCCGAGACCGGAGGCGCCGCCGGTGATGATCGCCTTGACCTGGTTGAGCTGCATGGAACGTCCTCGGTAATGCCAAAACGCCAATGGTAGCCGAGGAGGGGCCGGGCCCGCGCGGGCGCCGGGAGGGTGTCAGGCGTTGGCGCGCTGCAGCAGGGCGGCCCAGTCCGGCGTCTCGCGCAGTTCCGCGAACGGCACCACGCGGCGGGGCGGGTTCTGTGGCGCCTGCAGTTCGAGTTGCCACACGCCCACGTCCCACCAGGCATCGAGCTTGTAGCCCGCGCCGCGCCATACGCCGGCGGGCGCAAAGCCCATGGCCTCGTGCATGGCGACGCTGCCCTGGCCGGGCAGGGTGATCACGCCGACCGCCTGGTTGATGCCCTGCAGGCGCATGGCGTCGAGCAAGGTGGCGTAGAGGCGACGGGCGATGCCGCGCCGGCGGGCGTCCGCGTGGACGTAGATGGACGTCTCGGCGATCCAGTCATACGCCGCGCGTTCGCGGAAGCGGCTGGCATAGGCATAGGCGAGCACGCGGCCACCTTCCTCCCACACGATCCACGGGTAGTGGCGCAGGCGCGCGAGGATGCGTTCGCGCATGGCGTCGACGCCGGGCAGTTCCGTTTCGAACGTTTCCACGCCGCGCAGTACCGACGGCGTGTAGATGTCGTGCACGGCAGTGGCGTCGTCGCCATGGGCAATGCGGATCATGCGAGGGCTTTCTCCATGCAGATGCTGCGCGGGTTGGCGCGATGTTCACCAAACGGTGGACAGCGACGATAACCAGCGTGCCCATAGAGTTCCAGCGCTTCCGCCTGCGCGGTGCCGGTTTCCAGGCGAACCACCTTGCCACCGGTGCGCGCGATCTCCGTTTCCAGAGCATCCAGGAGCTGCTTGCCCAGGTCGAGCCCGCGGCAGGCTGGCAGCACGTACATGCGCTTCACTTCCGCGTAGTCGCCGTGCCGCACGATGGCGCCGCAGGCCACCGGCGTGCCGTCGACACGCGCGGTGAGAAAGGTGACATTGGCTTGCTTCAGTTCCTGCGCCGTCACCGGCCGTATGTTGCCGGTGGGGTAAAGCTCCGCCAGATAGCCGTCCAGCTCCCGGATCAATGGCGAGACGTCGGGAGCGTCCGGGTCATCGATTCCGAAATGGAGCCGGGGGGCTTTCAGCATTACTCGTATTTCCAGTTGCGCCGTTTACCTTCGGCCAGCCACTGCAGTGTAGTGGCGATGCGCTTCTGGCGCGTGGCGTCGGTCTTTGCCCCGTTGATCCACTCCACGTATTCGCGTCGCGCGCCGGGCGGAAAGGCCTCGTAGGTCTTGCGGGCGGCGGCGTGTTCCTCTTTCGCGAACTGTGCCGCCAGGTCATCGGGCAGCGGCGGCGCGGGCCTGGCCGCGGCCCGGGCGCGCCGGGACTTCGCACCCGTCTCGTTGAGCGCCATCGCCTTCTGGATATAGGCCACGAGCACGTCGCTGGGCGGCAGGTCCTTGAGCGAGGTCAGCTTGCCGAACTGGCCCATGCCGTTGTCGTTCTTGGCGCCGACGATGTCCTTGTAGCGCCAGAAGCCCAGCGAGCAGTGCTGCTTGAATGCCGCCATCGAGCAGATGGGCGCACCCTTGTAGTTGAAGAAGGGCATGCTCCATTTGACGTCCTCTTCAACCTGGGGGCAGACCTCGTGAATCAGATCCCGCAGGTGTTCGAGGATGGGTTGGGCGAACGGCTGTGCTTCCTTGATGTAGGTGCCAACGCGGTGGTCACGGGCCATGGTGGTTTTCCTGGACGTACTCTGATCGGTTCACTGCGAGGGCGCTCATTCCGTGGGCCCTCCGATGCGTGCTGCACTGACGACGACGGGATATGCATCCCGGGCGGGTTGAAGCGCCTCGCCCCTGATGTCCGTGCGCCATGGCCGCCATGCGCGGCGTCAGTGCCCGCACACCCTACGAGCTTGCAGGAGCAGATGCCACACTTCGGCGAAGGGATGAGAGCATTCCTAAATTTCGCGCAGATAGAACCGATCGCAGCTGAAATGCCCGGTGCCGCCCATGGGCGAGGCGATGGCGCGAAAACCATGGCGCAGATAAAGCGCCTTGGCTGCGTCCATGCCGGTGAGCGTTTCCAGATAGCAGCGTCGGAAGCCGTGCGCGCGGGCCGCGTCCAGGCAACGCAGCATCATCGCGCTGCCCGCGCCGACGCCGCGCGCTTCGGGCAGGAAATACATCTTGCGCAGCTCGCATACGTCGGCGTCGCCGCCTTCCAGCGGCGCGATGCCACCGCCGCCGATCACCTTGCCGTCGCGCTCCACCACGAAGTACGCGCTGCGTGGACGCGTGTAGGCCTCGTACATGGCATCCACTTCCGCATCGTGGATGGCGAAGCCGGGACCATCGGCGCCGAACTCGGGCATGACTGCGCGGATGATGCCGGCGACGGCGGCGTTGTCGCGTGCTTCGATGGGGCGGATGCGGATATCGGTCATGGCGTGGTCGCTGGCGTGCGGTAGATGGTGCCGTCCTTCATCACGAAGACGGGATGCTGAAGATCGTCGATGTGCGCGCTGGGATCGCCCGTGAACGCCGCGAGATCCGCGCGCAGGCCGGGAGCGATGCGGCCGAATGTGCCTTGCTGGCGCAGGATGCGCGCGGCGACGTTGGTGGCGGCGTGCAAGGCCTGCGGTGGCGTCATGCCATCGCGCACCATATTGGCCGGTTCGCGCCAGTTGTCGCCATGCGTGAACACGCCCACGTCGCTGCCGTTGCCGATGAGTACGCCAAGCTTGAGCGCGGTGCGGAAGGCGCGTTCGGCCTCCTTCATGCGCGCGGTGGGTTCGCTCTGGCCGGGCACGTAGTGCTCGAAGTATTGCGCCGTGGATTCCACGGCGGTGAGCGTGGGCTCATACGCCGTGCCGTGTTGCTTGAGCAGGCGGAAGGTCGCCTCGCTCGCGCCGTAGCCGTGCTCGATGCTGTCCACGCCGGCCTCCACCGCGAGGCGTACGCCTTCGTCGCTGGAGGCATGCGCCGCGACAGGGCGGCCCGAAAGATGCGCGGTATCCACGATGGCCTTCATTTCCGCCAGCGACAGCGTGGGTTGCGTGCTGCCGTCCACGCCTACGCGATAGTCGGCGTACAGTTTGATCCAGTCCGCGCCGTGCCCGGCCTGTTCGCGCGTGGCGCGGACGGCTTCGTCCACGCCGCTGATTTCCTGCGCGCCGCCGGGCAGGTCGATGTCAGGGCGGAATCCACGTGGCCCGGGACCATAGCTGGCCGTCGCCACGATGGCGCGGGTGGCGACGAACATGCGCGGCCCGGGAATCATGCCTTCGTCGATGGCGCGCTTGACCGACACATCCGCAAAGCCCGCTCCTTCGGTGCCCAGGTCGCGCAGCGTGGTGAAGCCGGCGAGCAGGGTGGCGCGCGCATGGGCGGCGGCCTCCAGCGTGCGGTAATCCTGCGGCTCCTTCAGTACCTGGTCGTTCCACAGCGTTTCGTTGTAGGGATGCAGGAACACATGGGAATGCAGGTCGATCAGGCCGGGCGTGAGCGTGGCGCCGGGCAGGGCGATGCGCTGCGCATCCGCTGGCGCCTTGAGGGTGTCGACGGGTCCCACCGCGGCGATGGCGCCGTCATGCACCAGCACCGCCCAGCCGGCGTGCGCGGCGTCGCCATCGGCCGTCCATACGCGATCGGGTAACAGCAGCGTGTCGCCCTTGGTTGGTACGGCGGTCGCCGCATTGGCGCTGGTGATGGCCAGTGCCGCCAGAAGTCCCGCCCAGGTCTTGCCACGTGTCCAGCGCATCGCGTACTCCCCGCCGTCGATGCGCCCGATTGTAGGGCGTGTTCAGGGCGCGGCGGGAGTCGCGCTGGCGAGCTGCCGGGCGCAGTCATCCGGGGCGACCGACGTGGTGGTGACGCAACTGGTGAAGTCTTCGGGCAGGCGCGTAAGCAGGAGCGTGTCGCCCTCGCGCATGGAGAACACGGTGATGGGCGGCTTGCAGTTGAGCTGCCGGGTGCCGCACGAGCCGGACAGCACGGTGTAGTGGCATTCGCCGCTCTCGCTGCGCAGGCAGCGCAACGTGGCCAGCGCGCCCGTGATCTGGATCTTGCTGTAGATCAGGTCGATGCCGTTGACCGCTTCGTGCGTGACGACGTTGCGTGTCGGCTCGCAGCCGGTCAGCGACAACAACAGGTAGAACAGAAGGATCAGCTTTTCCATGGCGACCTCTCGTGGCGGCATCGCCGCCTACATGTTCCGGAACAACGTCATGAAGGGTTGGCTCACCACCAGCGTCTCGGGCCGCTGCTTCAGGCGCAGCGTGCCCTTGCCGGTGTCGTCGCGCACGATGGAGGCGACCGCGCGAAGGTTGACGATGGTGGAGCGGTGGATCTGCTTGAACACGGTCGGGTCGAGCATGGCGGCCAGTTCGCGGATGGGCTTGCGCAGCAGCGCTTCGCCCTCGGCCGTCATGGCGACGGTGTACTTGTTGTCGGCGCGGAAATAGGCCACGTCGTCCACCATGATCAGGCGCGTTTCGCGGCCGTTGCTGGCGGTGATCCAGGTGAGCGGCTCGCCGCGCGCACCCGAATGCAGCAGCACGTCGCGCAGCAGCTGCGACAGCGCGGCGGCCTCGGTGGCCTTGGGTGCGACTCGCGATTGCAGACGCTGCATGGTGGCGCGCAGCCTGGCCTCGGTGATGGGCTTGAGCAGGTAATCCACCGCGCCACGCTCGAACGCATCGATGGCGTACTGGTCATACGCCGTGGTGAACACCACCTGTGTTCCCGGACTGGCTTCCGCGGCGGCTGCCGCGACTTCCAAACCGTTGAGGCCGGGCATGCGGATGTCGAGAAAGGCGATGTCCGGCCGCTGCGCATCGATGGCTTCCAGTGCGCTCGCGCCGTCCTCGCATTCGGCGAGCACCTGCAGCTCGGGCCACACGCGGGCGAGCAGGTCGCGCAGCGCCGTGCGCAGCAGGCTTTCGTCTTCGGCAAGAATCGCGGTGGTCACGACGCGTCATCCGTGGTGTCGGTGCGCGCAGGCACGGTGAGGGTGGCGGCGACGCCTTCGGGGACGTTGCTGACGACCGAGAGCGAGGCCTCCGCGCCGTAGATTAGGCGCAGCCGTTCGCGCACGTTCTTCAGGCCGATGCCGGTGCCGCCGCCTGCCTCGTTGAAGCCGCGCCCGTCGTCCGCCACGGTGATGGCGATGGCGCCGTCGTCGCGGCGGGCGAGTATCCACACGGTGCCGCCGCCGGGCTTGGGTTCCAGGCCGTGCTTGATGGCGTTTTCCACCAGCGTCTGCAGCATCATCGGCGGGATGGCGATGGCGCGCAGCGCATCCGGCACGTCGATCTGCAGCGACAGTCGCGGGCCCATGCGCAGACGCATGATTTCCAGATAGGCACGGGTGCGTTCCAGTTCGTCGCCCAGCGTGGAGAGCGCGTCGTCGCGCTGCGGCAGGGAATGGCGCAGGTAGTGGATCAGGTGCCCCAGCATGTGATCGGCCTGCTGCGGATCGGTACGCGTGAGGTACTGCGCGCTGGCCAGGGTGTTGTAGAGGAAGTGCGGTTCCACCTGGGCGTGCAGCAGGTTGAGGCGCGCGACGGTGCGTTCCTTCTCGCTTTCCGTCTGGCGGGCGCGCATCTGCTCGTTGCGGCGCTTTTCGGCGATGCGGCGCGTGATGGCGCGGGTGATGCCTTCGGCATTCTCCAGGTTGGTGCCGTCGTCCACGCGGAACCAGTCGCTCCATGCGCCGGCCTCCGGTTCGCAGATCAGGGTGACGCTACCGGTGCCGTCGCCCGGCGTGACGGTGGCGAAGATCTGGTTGCGCAGGTGGCCGAACCAGCGCGAGGGATCCAGCCGGCCCAGCGGGTTGTGTCCGTAAGGCTTGGGACGCTGCACCTTGGCGCGGATCTGCAGGCTGTCGCGCGCGCTTTCCACGTCTTCCGTGCGCGGCAGTTCGCGGATGGCCGCATCCAGCAGGTCGAACGCCTCGCCCGCCTCGAAGGGGATCTCGATCTGCCGCCGCTGGCGGTTTCCCATGGTGCTGTCGTCGAGATGGCCGGCGATCAGCCGCACGCGGCGCAGATGCGACACCGCGCTGGTCACCACCATGAGCAGGGCGATGAAGATCACCAGCACGAACCCCGGCCCGGAATCGCGATAACGGAACATGGGGCTGTTGGCGAGCAGCAGCGCCGCGAACAGCAGCACGAAGAACCAGAACACGACCAGGCGGGCTACGAAGAAAAAGCTCTTCATCACGACAGCATCCTTGGCTTGGATGGGATGTGCCGGAGCATAACCAGCCCGCTTGCCGCCAGCGCGCGCTTTTCGACGAAAACGCGCCCGGGGCGACGAAACGGCCCCGGACGGGAGTGAATGCCGGCGGGCAAGGGCGCCCGCGGGCGGATCAGGCGGCGGTGAGCGCGCGCGTCACGCGGCTGGCGGTTTCCTTGTGCAGCTGGCCGGCCAGCCAGGCGCCGGTGGCGACCAGGATCTCCAGGTCGATGCCGGTATCCATGCCCAGCCCGTGCAGCATGTACACCACGTCCTCGCTGGCCACATTGCCGGTGGCGCCCTTGGCATACGGGCAGCCGCCCGTGCCGGACACCGCGCTGTCGACCACGCGCACGCCTTCCTCCAGGCAGGCCAGGATATTGGCCAGCGCCTGCCCGTAGGTATCGTGGAAATGCACGGCCAGCGCGGACATCGGCACCTCCGCGGCCACCGCCTTGAGCATGGCGCGCGCCTTGGCCGGCGTGCCGACGCCGATGGTGTCGCCGAGCGACACTTCATAGCAGCCCAGCTCGTGCAGGCGGCGCGCCACGCGCACCACGTCGCTTACCGGCACCTCGCCCTGATAAGGACAGCCAAGCACGGTGGAGACATAGCCGCGCACTTTCACGCCGTCTTCCTTCGCGCGCTTCATCACTGGGATGAAGCGTTCGATGGATTCGTCGATCGACGCGTTGATGTTCTTGCGGTTGAACGCTTCCGACGCCGCCGTGAACACGGCGATCTCCGTCACGCCGACGGCGTGTGCGCGTTCATAGCCCTGCGCGTTGGGCACGAGCACGGGATAGCTCACGCCGGGCACCTTGCGGATGCCCTGGAACACTTCGGCGGCATCCGCCAGTTGCGGCACCCACTTAGGGCTGACGAAGCTGGTGGCCTCGATGGTCTTCAGGCCGGTGCTGGAAAGGCGATCGATCAAGGCGATCTTCACGTCGGCCGGCAGCAGGGTCTTCTCGTTCTGCAGGCCGTCGCGCGCGCCGACTTCGACGATGCGGACATGGTTTGTGCTCATGCCATCGAGCATAGCGCGTTCCCGTCGCCGACGCCGGAAATCACGCGTTCAACACAAAAAAAGCCGGAAGCGACGTATCGCTTCCGGCATCGAATGCGCTCAGTGCAGGGCGGTTACTGGACCACCAGCTCCACGCGGCGGTTCTTGGCGCGTCCGGCATCGTCCGCGTTGCTGGCTACCGGCGCGAGCGATGCCACGCTCTTGGCTGCCATGCGTGCGGCCGGCACCTTGTAGTCGGCGGCCAGCGTCTTGGCCACGGCATCCGCGCGGTGCTGGGCCAGGTCGAGGTTGTGCGCGAACTGGCCCTGGTTGTCGGTGTGGCCGACGATGTACACCTTGAGCTTGGGATTGTCGTTGAGCAGCTTGGCCATCTCCGCCAGCTCCGGCTTCGACTCAGGCTTGATGTCGGCCTTGTCGGTGTCGAAGTAGATGCCGTAGAGCGCGACCTTGCCATCGCTGTTCAAGGCATTCTGCATGCTCTTGGCATCGAGCACCTTCACCTGGCCCGTCGCCATCGGCTTGGGTTCGACGATTTCCTCGTAGACGTAATTGGCCTTGTTGGAATCGGTGTCGTCCATCAGGAAGAGGAAAGCCCAGGTGTCGCCGTCCGGGCCGCTGCGCTTGGCCAGCACGGCGCGCTGCTTGTCGTTGAAGCTGGCGGGAAAGGACACGGGCATCACGCGGCCGGAGTTGACCACGACCGCACTGAACTCCTCGCCGCACTCCCTGCCTTTGCAGCTGAACACGGTCTGGAACTTGCCCGCCGCCAACGCCTGCTCGTAGTTGCGGCTGATTTCCAGCAGCGAGTGATTGCCGTCGATGCGATAGCCGATGCGGGTGATGCGGCCTTCGACCGTCATCATCTTGCCGTCCTTCGTGGCGATGGGGGCGTTCGGCAGCTCCGCTTCGTCGTAGTCGGACTGCTTGTAGTTCTCGATCTTGGCGCCGGTGAAGCGGCTCAGCAGGGGATGATCCTTGCTGCCTTTGACGTCTTCGGCGTGGATGGCAAACGTCGAGGCGGCCAGCAACAGGCCGAGGAGGGCGGGCTTGCGTAGCATGGGGTTCTTCCTTGAAAGGGCTGCCTCGTGGCAGCCCGCACTTTGTAATCGCAAATTTGTGCGCTTGTGTGACTGCGGGCTGACCCGCGCGTTGCGTCAGTCGGCGAAGCGCAGCAGAACCGTGTCGGCTTCCACAAAATCGCCTTGCGCGGCATGGATGCTTGCGAGCGTGCCGGCGCGGGGCGCTTTCAGCGCCAGCTCCATCTTCATCGCTTCCATCACCAGCAGTTCCTGCCCTTCCTCGACGGCGTCGCCGGCTTGTGCCTTCACCAGCACGATGCGGCCCGGCATGGGAGCGACGATCTGGTTACCGCCCGCGGCTTCCTTCGATTCCCACGCAAACGCGGCCGCGCGTTCGAAGGCATGGCGGTTGCCGTGGGCATCGTGCAGGGTGACGCGCGCCGCGTCGGCGCGCAGCGGCACGCGCACGGATTCGCCGTCGAAGCGAGCACTGAGCGCCTCTTCACCGAGGCGCGCGCCTTGCACCTCGCATGCGGTGTCGCCATGGCGGAGCCGATAGTTGCCGTCGTGCCCATAGGCTTCGATTTCATGGCGCTGGCCGTGCAGCGAGAGCGCAACGAGGCGCTTGCCCGCATGGCCCACGCGCCAGGCGTCCGCGCGCGACCATGGCGAATAGGGATCGCTGGCAGTCGCCTGCACATGCTTCTCGTCGACCATCAGCGCGGCGACGGCGGCGGAGAACAGCACCCGTGCGTGGGGCGCAGCGTCGCCGGCCAGGAACTGGTCGAGATGACGATCCAGATAGCCGGTGTCGATGCGGCCTTCGACCACCACCGGATGGCGCGACAGGCGTTCCAGGAACGCGATATTGGACTTGGGCCCGACGATCTCGCAGGCCATCAGCGCATCGCGCAGGCGCTGCAAGGCCTGCGGGCGATCCACGTCCCACACGATGAGCTTGGCGATCATCGGGTCGTAGAAGATGGTGACGGTGTCGCCCTCGATCACGCCGCCGTCCAGGCGCACGTGGCGAGAAGGCGAGGGCAGGCGCAGCTTCAGCAGCTTGCCGGAACCGGGCAGGAAGTTCTGGTCGGGGTCCTCGGCATACAGGCGCACTTCGATCGCATGGCCGTGCGCCTTGATTCGTTCCTGCGCGAGCGGCAAGGGCTGGCCGGCGGCCACGCGCAGCTGCCATTCCACCAGGTCCAGACCCAGCGTTTCCTCCGTCACCGGATGCTCGACCTGCAGGCGCGTGTTCATTTCCATGAAGAAGAACTCGCCGTCCTGGCCGACGATGAATTCCACCGTGCCGGCGCCGACGTAGTTCACCGCCTTGGCGGCAGCCACCGCGGCGGCGCCCATCGCCGCGCGCCGTGCGTCGTCGAGGAAGGGCGAGGGCGTTTCCTCCAGCACCTTCTGGTAGCGACGCTGCGCTGAGCACTCGCGCTCGTTGAGGTGGATCACGTTGCCCTGCGTGTCGCCGAACACCTGGAATTCGATGTGGCGCGGGTGTTCGACATAGCGCTCGAGAATCACGCGCGTATCGCCGAACGAGCTGGCGGCTTCGCGCTGCGCGGAAGCCAGCGCATCGGCAAATTCCGCCTCGCTGCGCACGATGCGCATGCCCTTGCCGCCACCGCCGGCCGCGGCCTTGATCATCAGCGGGAAGCCGGTGCGGCGCGCCTGTTCGGCAAGCACCGCGTCGGACTGGTCCGCGCCGTGGTAGCCGGGCACCAGCGGCACCTGGTGTTGTTCCATCAGCGCCTTGGCGGCGGCCTTGGAACCCATGGCGTCAATGCTTTCCGGACGCGGGCCGATGAAGGTGATGCCGGCCTCGGTGCAGGCGCGCGCGAAGGCGGTGTTCTCGGAGAGAAAACCATAGCCGGGATGGATCGCCTGCGCGCCGCTCTTGCGCGCGACGTCCAGGATCACCTCGCCACGCAGGTAGGATTCCGTGGGTCGCGGGCCGCCGATCGGCCAGGCCTCGTCGGCCAGCCGCACGTGTTGCGCACTGGCGTCGGCCTCCGAATACACCGCAATGGTATGGATGCCGAGGCGACGGCAGGTGCGAATGACGCGGCAGGCGATCTCGCCGCGGTTGGCAATGAGTACGCGCTCGAACATGCGGCTTCCGGGGATGGTGCGAAGCCGCCAAAACTAGCAGATTGCCGCGCTGCCGCCGATGCGCAGCGCAGCATGGGCATGCCGCTGGCCTTGCTATTCGCCTTCCCAGTAGCCCACTTGCATGTCCGCGCGCGTCACCATCCTGAAACCTTGCGGCGAGCCATCGGCGGCGGGCGGGTATTCGGCGAGGATGCCGATCTTGCCGGTGTCCGGGTATTCGCAGATCTCCGGCGTTTCCTTGGTGCTCACCGCGAGATAGCGCAGCTCGGTGGTGCCGGTGTTGATGATCTGGTGCGCCTTCTCCGGGCCGCCCGGCGGGCAGGCGATCACGTCGCCGGCGCGTATCGGATGGCGCTCGCTGCCGATGCGCACCTCGCCGCTGCCTTCGAGGATGAAGAACATCTCCTCGTTGACGCGATGGTTGTGCAGCGGAAACGCGCGTTTGCCCGGCGGCACGGCGGTGATGTTGTAACCCAGCTTCTTCGCGCCGATCTGCATGGAGAAGCGGCCCATGCGTGCCTCGAAGCGCTCGGCGGTATCGCCGGTAGGGCCCATGCCGGGCGGAAAGGGCTGCAACTCGACGTCGGCGATGTTGATGATGGGATGGGTCATGGCGTGATGTCCGTGGCGGGAGTCATTCCGGCGCGTGGCAGACGGCTTCGATGTTGTGGCCGTCCGGATCGAGCACGAAGGCGCCGTAGTAGTAGTGCGCGTGGTAGTGCGGGCGCAGGCCCGGCGCGCCGTTGTCCTTGGCGCCGGCGTCGAGCGCGGCACGATGGAAGGCCATCACCGCCGCGCGGTTGGGCGCCGTGAACGCCACGTGCACCGAGCCGGACGGGTGGCTGGCGTGCTGCGAGGTGCCGATCCAGAAGGTGGGGCGACCGTGCATGCCGAAGCCGGCGTGGGCGCCATCGCCGGTCTGCTCCGCCGTCACTTCCAGGATCAGCTCGCCGCCCAGCGGCGCAAGCACCTTGCGGTAGAACTCGCGGCTGCGTTCGTAGCCCGACACCTGCAACCCCACGTGATCGATCACGGCATGGCTCCCTTGCGTGGTGAGATGCCGAGTATGCGACGCCTCAGTCCTGCACGCACCAAGCAGGTGCCCGCTTGGACAGGAATGCCCCCAGCCCTTCCTGGCCTTCCGCGGACACGCGCAGGCGGGCGATCAGGGCAGCGTTCTCGCGGTCGAGCGCGGCGGCGTGCGTCTCGTCGGCGCCAGCCATGCGCAAGGCAAGCTGCTTGGCTTCCGCCTGTGCCACCGGTCCGGCCTTGGCGAGCTGGGCGGTGGTGGCGTGGACAGTGGCGTCCAACTGGTCGGCGGGCACGCATTGGTGAAGCAGGCCGATCTGCAACGCCGTGGCCGCATCGAACAGTTCACCGGTAAGGAACAGGCGGCGCGCCTGGCGCAGGCCAATGGCGTGGATGACGTAGGGCGAGATCACGGCCGGCACAAGGCCGAGTTTCACTTCGGTAAGGCCAAAGCGCGCCGTGTCCACGCCGATGGCGATGTCGCAGCAGGCCACCAGGCCCACGCCGCCGCCGTAGGCCGCGCCATTCACGCGGGCGATGGTGGGCTTGGGCAGGTATTGCAGCGTGCGCATCAGGCTGGCGAGTCGCAGCGAGTCGTCGCGGTTCTCCGCTTCGCTCGCGCCCACCATGCCGCGCATCCAGTTCAGGTCCGCCCCTGCGGAGAAGCTGGCGCCTTCGCCAGTGAGCACCACGGCACGCACCGCGGCGTCCTTGCCCGCGTGTTCCAGCGCCATCGTGAGTTCGGCGATCAGGCCGTCGTCGAACGCGTTGTGCACCTGCGGGCGGTTCAGCGCGATGCGGCGGACGCCGCGCGAGTCCGTGATGTGGAGAAAATCAGGCATGAGGCGGTCCATGGAATGTCTTCGGCGACATTCTGGACCACCGGGAAAGGCGCGTCACGCGCGTGGGCACACACGGCAATGAACGGCTTGCGTGCACGCTGCCATCAGGACGCGCGTTCAGCGCTTCAACGCGTCCTTGCTCGTTTCATGGAAGGCGATGTCCGCTGCGCGAAGCATCCGCATCACACCGGCGGCAACCATGTGAGCGGGTCGACATCGGACGCATGTTCCTCCACGGGCGAGGCCAGCGCGGTGTCGATCGGAAGGGTGTCATGCTCCAGCTCGCCATCTTCCTTGTCGTTGATGGCATGGAGCCGCTGGCGATGGCAGGAGCCGCGCCGGCGCTTGCCGCGCAGGACGAGCAGGCGCACCTGATCGGAGCATTCGGGACACCAGGTGCCATGGCGTATTTCCCGAGGCTGGGCACGCCAGCGGTGTCCATGGCGACAGCACCACAGGGCCTCGGTCGATGCGAATTTCAGGTGCTCCGTCAGGCATCGCCCGCCGAGTTCCTCCGCGATGCGAAGCGCTTCGTCCAATACCGTCAACCGCGAGGCTTCGGCGCAATGGGGACACGCGTTGCGCTGCAACGAGGCGTCGCCCTTCCTGTCCCACTCGTGGCCCGCCGGGCAGCGGAACCGATACAGCGCGTGTATGCCTTCGAACGTCGTGTTCAGGCACTCCACGCCCTGCTCGCGCGCGGCGGTGTGCAGGCGAGCCAGCTCGGCCTTGGCGCGGCGAAGATCCCGCTGGCGAAGGAAGGCCTCCAGGCGTTCCTTGTCTTCGTGCTGGCTGGAGGACAGGGGAGTCCTTCCACGGCGGGGCAAGGGCGGTGCGCCAGCAGCATCCCTGGGCTGATCGGTCATGGGTCCTGGTTCTGGTAATGGCCGGATGCCGGGCCCATGCAGAGCGCGCGTGCCATGCGCCGCACCAGTCCCGGCTTGAAGAAAACTTGCCATTTGCCATGCAGGCGAACAATCGGACGATTCTTGTTTTACAGGGGGTTTCACCGCCTTTTCGGCGCTGTTCGAGCATTCTTTCGCGCGCCAGTTCGTGTAGGCGCTCGCTGGATATGCGTGCGGTTCGTCGGACGCGGACTAATCCTTTGCCGGCAGCACAAGAAACTCCGCTGCTTCCAGCGCCGATCCCTGCCAGTGGCCGGCGCTCACGTCGCGCCACCACGGTTGCACGCTCTCCACGCGCGCGGGTTCGATGGCTTCGCCCAGCCGTGGCATGACCAGGCCTTCGGGCACCTTGGCCAGCAGGACTTCGGCGGGTTCGGCCCAGGGATGCATGGCCAGGTTGAAGGTGCCCCAGTGCACGGGCAGGAAGCTTCCGCTGCCCAACTGGCGCCACGCGGTGATGGCGTTGTCCGGGCCCAGGTGCACGCTGCCCCACGACGGATGGAACGCGCCGACCTCGATCATCACCAGGTCGAACGGCCCGAGTCGCTGGCCGATCTCCGCGAAATGCGGCGACAGCCCCGTGTCGCCGCTGAAGAAAACGCTATGGCGTTCGCCGCGCAGCACGAAGGAGGACCACAGCGTGGCGTTGCGGTCCCGCAGGCTGCGGCCGGAGAAGTGGTGCGACGGGGCGGCGGTAAGCGTCAGCCCGCGCGGCAATGTGGTGCTTTCCCACCAGTCCAGCTCGATGATGCGTTCGGGCGGTACGCCCCATGCTTCCAGATGCACGCCCACGCCCAGCGAGGTAATGAAGGGCACCTGCAGTTTCGCCAGTGCGCGGATGCTCGGGTAGTCGAGGTGATCGTAGTGGTCGTGCGAGATCAGCACGGCATCCAGTGGCGGCAGCGCGGCGATGTCCACCGGCACTGGCTGGAAGCGCTTGGGGCCCATGAAGGAGAAGGGCGACGCGCGTTCGCCCCATACCGGGTCGGTGAGCACGCGCACGCCGTCGATTTCCAGCAGCACGGTGGAATGGCCCAGCCAGGTGGCGCGCAGGCCGGTTTCCACGGGCCGTGTCCACGATGGGCGCGGATCGAGCGAGGGCAGGGGCTTGGAGGGCGTACGGCCTTCCCCGCGGAAAATGAAATCGACCAGGGAGGGCCGCTCGTCCTCGATGCGCGGCGCGCTGGAGCGGTAGGTGTTGATGAAGCCTTCGCCGCCGTACTGCGGCGAAGCTTGCATGCGTTCCAGGCGTAACCCGGCCGCATGTCGGGTGAACAGAGCCATGTGGACCTCGGCATCAAAGGGGGATCTGGCGGAGCGTGGGTGCCGCCTTGCTGCCGCGACGCCCCATGGGACGGCTATCGGGGCGCGGACGCCGGGTTCCAAGTGCCGGGCGAGGGACGAGGTTTAGCGTTCATGTTCTTGCGGCGGCGCCCGGGCATGGCAGCCATGTGTCGCGCTGCAGTCCACGGGGGAGTAATGTACAATGCGAACCATTCTTATTTAAGTTGGTGACCAGTGCGCCTGTCCGATCTTCCGAAAGGGGCTACTGCCGTGGTGGACCGAGTGGACGATGCTCATGCTTCCGACGCGATCGCGCAGCGCCTGCGCGACCTCGGTTTCGTGTCGGGCGAGCCGGTGCGCATGGTGGCGCAGGGGCCGCTGGGCGCCGATCCGCTGCTGATCCAGATCGGCTCCACGCGCTTCGCCCTGCGTCGCAAGGAAGCTGAGCGCGTGCTGGTGACTACGGAGGCCGCCGCATGAGCGCCGGCACGCTGCGCATTGCCCTGGTCGGCAATCCCAACTGCGGCAAGACCGCGTTGTTCAACCAGCTCACCGGCGGCCGCCAGAAGGTGGCCAACTACGCTGGCGTGACGGTGGAGCGCAAGGAAGGCCGTTTCACCGCGCCTTCCGGCCGCGTGCTGCACCTGCTCGACTTGCCCGGCACGTACAGCTTCGATGCCACCAGCCCCGACGAGCAGATCACCCGCGACGTGCTGGAAGGCAATTATCCCGGCGAAAGCGTGCCCGATCTGGTGGTCTGCGTGGCCGACGCCACCAACCTGCGGCTGCACCTGCGCTTCGTGCTGGAAGTGAAGCGGCTTGGGCTGCCCGTGGTGCTGGCGCTGAACATGATGGATGCCGCGCGCCGTCGCGGCATCGTGGTGGACGTGGCGGAACTGTCGCGCCGCCTGGGCATGCCCGTAGTGGAAACCGTGGCGGTGAAGCGCAACGGCGTGCAGGCGCTGATTGCCCGGGTGGATGGCGAGATCCCGCAGGCCGCGCCGGCACAGCCCGACGACGCGGCCAGCCGCGCGGACCTCCATGCGCAGGTGCGTGAGTTGCTGGCGGCGACCGTGACCATGCCGCGCGCCACCGCAAAGATCGACGACGCGCTGGATCGCTGGGCGCTGCACCCGGTGTTCGGCCTGGCGATACTCACGGCGGTGATGTTCCTGGTGTTCCAGGCGGTGTACGCGGCCGGCAAGCCCATGTCCGACCTGATCGGTGACGGTTTCGGCTGGCTGGGCGAACACGTCACGTCATGGATGCCCGCGGGGCCGCTGCAAAGCCTGCTGGTCGACGGCGTGTTCGGCGGCCTGGGTACCGTGGTCGGATTCCTGCCCGTCATCCTCGTGCTGTTCTTCTTCATCCTGGTGCTGGAGGAGTCGGGCTACCTGCCGCGCGCGGCCTTCCTGCTCGATCGGCTGATGGTGTCGGTGGGCCTGACCGGGCGTTCGTTCATCCCGCTGCTTTCCAGCTTTGCCTGCGCCATTCCCGGCATCATGGGTACGCGCAGCATCACCGATCCACGCGACCGGCTGTCGACCATCCTGGTCGCGCCGCTGATGACCTGTTCGGCGCGCCTGCCGGTGTATGCGCTGCTGATCGGCGCCTTCATTCCCACCCGCCGCGTGCTGGGCATCTTCAACATGCAGGGCCTGGTGCTGTTCGCGCTGTACGCGGTGGGCATCGTTGGCGCCATGGCGGTGGGCTGGGTGATGAAGAAGATGCGTCGCGACCGCAGCGAGCATGCATTGCTGATGGAGCTGCCTTCGTACCGCTTGCCCAATGTCCGCGACGTGGCCATCGGCCTGTGGGAGCGCGGCATGATCTTCCTCAAGCGCCTCACCGGCGTGATCCTGGGCCTGACCATCCTGATGTGGTTCCTGTCGAGCTTCCCGGCGGCGCCGGCCGGCGCCACAGGACCCGCCATCGACTACAGCTTCGCCGGCTACATCGGCCGCGGCCTGCAGTACATCTTCGCGCCGATCGGTTTCAACTGGCAGATGAGCGTGTCGCTGATTCCCGCCTTCGCCGCGCGCGAAACCGCCGTCGCCGCGCTGGCCACGGTGTACGCGGTGGGTGGTGGCGATGCCGATGGCGCGGGCCTGGCGCAGGCGCTGACGGCCAACTTCTCGCTGGCCAGCGCGTTGTCGCTGCTGGTGTGGTTTGCGTTCGCGCCGCAGTGCATGTCCACGCTGGCGGTGATCCGCCGCGAGACCAACTCGTGGCGCAACGTGGGTATCTCCTTCGGCTACATGTTCGCGGTGGCGTATGTCGCTTCCTTCCTCACGTACCAGATCGCGAGCTGGCTGACATGAGTACAGGCCTGCTCCTGCAGTACGCGGTGGTCGGCGTAGTCGTGTTGATCGGCGCGTGGATCACGCTGCGCAAGCTCGCGCCACGGATGACCAGCCGCTGGCTCGCCACGCTGGCGCTGCGCCTTGACCGCGCCGACAGCGCCGCATGGCAGCGGGCGCTGGCGCACCGCCTGCAACCGAAGCAGTCCACCGGCAACTGCAGCGATGGCTGCGATACCTGTGGCTCCTGCGGTCCCAAGCCGCCAGCGGCAGCCCGCGACGTCTACCCGCTGGAGTTTCGTCCGCGCGGCAAATGAGGCCAAGTGGAACGACCGGAGCGCGAATGCGCCCCGGCCGTCGTGCCGCTTACCAGGCCGTGCCGCCGGCGTAGTCGCTGGCCAGCGTGGTGTGCAGGCCGGTCAACACGTTGGTGTCGGACGTCACCAGGCCAAGCTCGCGGTTGTAGTTGATCGAGTTCGACGAGAAGTTCTCCGAACCCACGAACGCCGTGGCATGCGTCGTGCCGTAGTCGGCCACGATGGCCTTGGCATGGATGTACAGCGGCGCGGTATAGGCATAGGTCGTGATGTGCACGCCGGCCTTTTTCAGCGCATTGAACTCGGTGGCGTAGTCGTTGTTGTCGTTGGTCATGCAGACCGTGACGTTCACGCCGCGCTTGGCTGCGTTCTCCAGCGCGGTGACGATGGTGCCGTAGCTCATTTCCTCGTTTTCGACCTGCAGGGTGGACTGCGCGTTGTTGATCACGTTGACCAGCTGGGTCTTGGCGTTGGTCGGGCTCCACACCAGGTCGTCGCCCACCGGCGGCGTGATGGTCTGCGCGGCGAAGTCGGCATTGAAGGTGCTCTCGATGGCGGCGACGTCGGCTGCATCATTCTCGATCACCGCGAAATCGCGCGTGTCGCTGTAATAGCGGCTGGTCAGGTTGAGCGACATGATCGCCGCCGTGGTGCCGTCGACTACGATGGCCTTTTCATGCGTGGCGTCGTACTTGGTCCAAGCCCACACGGCCGTCGCGCCGCAGCTGTTGAGCTGGTTGTAGGCGCTGAGGTTGTTGTTGTATTCGAGGTTCTGGTCGAGTATCACGCGCACCGCCACGCCGTTGGCGGCGGCCTGGCAAAGCAGGGACTGCGCCTGGGTGTCCACCAGTTCGTACATGGTCATGTCGATGCTGCGGGTCGCCGACTGGATCAGGTTGTAGATGGGCGTAAGGCCCTGGTCCGGTTCCACCACCAGCGTGCGGGTAACGGTGGCGGCCGATGCCGACGTGGCCAGGCCGGCGCAAAGCAAGGCGCTGATGGCGGGCATGCACAGTGCAAACAGCTTGCTGCGAGATTTCATGACGAACTCCCTTCGTGATATCGGGTTGGTTGCGACGCGGCGCGCTGCCGCGCGATGAACCGCCGTGGCGTGTGGCGAGGCGTTCGATGCGCTTGCCAAGCCGCTCCCCATGCGGCGGCAGCCGGCATGACACTGCGTGTATGTGACAGAACGCCTTCGTCGGCGCGAGGCAAGTTCATGCGGTCACGCGCGATGCAGTTAGCGGCTTTTGCGCGTGATGCAGTTCACCGAAAGGCAGCGCGCTGCCATGGCGGCAGTGCAGTCGGTGTGAAGAATTCCGGCGCGTTGGTGCGCAGTTCGCGCAACGCCGCTTGCTTGCGTGAGCCCTTCAGGACGGCGTATGCGGTGCGCAGCAGTGCCGACTACGGCTGATGATCGGCAGGCGAACTGTCCATCGGTGGATTCAACTTGCGCAGCGCCGGATCGTCCGGCTTCACCGGCCGCAGGATGCCCACGGTGACCGTGCCCGAACGCAGGTACGAGGTGAACTTCGGATCGTAGGGATCGCTGCTCGCGCGCAACTGCTCGTAGGCGATGACGCCATCGGTCTGGTGCACGCCCGTGACTTCGCCCGGAGAGTTGGCGAGGATGCCGCCGTTGCCCACGTCGTAGTTGGGAAACGACTCATGGCCGTTCCTGCCCGACATGCCGCCGACCATCAGGTGCGGCGCCGCCGAACCCACGCGCGAGCCCGTGGCGGAGATCAGCACTTCGCGCCAGCGTGCCTTGGCGCGCGGCAGCGCGGTGGCGTCACCGTAGGTCGGCAGCAGCTCGCGCCAGATGACATTGGCCTGGTCGAATTGATCCGGCGTCAGGTGCGCGTAGAGCAATTGCTTGGCATAGACGTATTGCGGTTCGTTGCGCTCCGCCGCCAGCGCGAACCACGCCATGGCGCGCGGCAGGTCCACCGGCGAGCCGTGGCCGTTGAGATACAGCACGCCCAGGTTGTACTCAGCCGGTTTGTACGCCCACGAGGCCGACACCTGGAACATGGCGATGGCGTGCGCATAGTCGCCCTTCTGGTTCGCCAGCGCGCCAAGATAGAAGAAATACTCGCCGGGGCGGCCATCGTCCTCCGGACGATTGAACGGATCGGTGCGGCTCGTGGGCACGTCCGGAGTCGCTCTATAGCTCACCACCTTCGGCGGCGGCGACTGCGTGTCGATGGGAATGGTAGGCAGCGCATCTTCCGTGGCGCGAAGGGCGGGGCAGAGCAATAGCCCGGCGAGAACGATAGCCTGCAGGGAACCCGGCTTCAGGTAATGGCGCACGCCCATGGCGACACCTCGCGTCTGCGTGGAGATAACCGCCCCTGGAACCTACTCTTATCCCAAGGGCGGGGCAATCGCCGCAAACGTCCGAAGCCTCACTCGCCCGAAAGCCCCTCGTAGCGCGCCAGCAGATGGCTGAAGACCGGCCAGAACGGCTGCGGCAAATGGCCGTCCAGACGGTCGGCCAGCACGTCGAGGTGCGTATGCCAGCCGCCGCTGGTGCCGGCGATGTCGCTGGCCTTGAGCTTGCGGTGCGTCACCGTCAGGCGAACTTGTCCATGTTCGGGAGCCAGCTCGAAAGTGACTTCCGATGGATCGTCCAGCGCGCCCCAGGTCATGGCGAGGCGATGCGGCGGTTCGCAGGCGAGCACGCGATGGCGCGACGACAGGCCGTCGGCATAGTCCTTGAAGCGTTCGGGCGGAGGCAAGGGTGTCTGCGAGAGTTCGACGTGGTGAAAGCGCAGCTCGAACTCGCTGCCCACGCGCTGTTCCATGGTGCCGGTGGCCAACCACTGGCCACGCTTGTCGGAGTCGGTGAGATAGGACCACACGCGCTCGATGGGGCCGGGCAGCAGGCGCTCGAAGCGAATGGTGTCGGCGGCGAGCAGCTGGCGCGAGGGATGGCGATGCAGGTTCTGCTGCAGGTGTTCGAGGATGCCGGTCCATCCCTCCGTGGTGGCGTCCGCCCATTCCGGCAGCACGTCTTCGTGCAGCAGGGTGAGGTCGCAGCCGGAGCCCACCGGCACGATGTCGATGGTGACGCGCGTCATCGCCTCGGAGTATTTGGGCACGCCGAAAGTGAAGACCAGCCGGCGCGGGCGGTCGATCTGCAGGTACTCGCCCACGTGATCCACGTCCACGCCGTCGCGACGGTCGCGGAAGCAGAAGTGCCCGCCAACGCGCGCGTCGATATCCACCTTCACCATCTCGCCGTTGGGCGCGGAGAACAGCCAGCGCCCGGCAGTGGCGGGGTCGAGCCACGCATCGAACACGCGCTCGGGGCTGGCGTCGAAATGGCGGCTGATGCGCAGCGTGCGCAGGGTCGTGGTGTTCATCGCGGAGTCCCGTGGGGTTGGGGTTTGCCGGCGGCTTCGTCTTCCGCCTTGAGCAAGGCGTCGAGGGCGTCGAGCCGGTGGTTCCAGAACCGTTCGTAGAAGCGCAGCCAGTCGTCGACGGCGGCCAGCGGTGCAGGCTCCAGCCGGCAGGTGTGCGTGCGCCCCTTGATCGTCCGCCGGACCAGCCCGGCGCGTTCCAGCACCTTCACGTGCTTGGAGGCGGCCGCCAGCGACATGTCGAACGGCGCGGCGAGCTCGCCGATATTGCGTTCGCCCTCGGAGAGGCTGTGCAGCATGGCGCGGCGGGTGGCGTCGGTGAGGGCCTGGAAGACGGCGTCCAGGGCGGGAGTAGTTAATTCAACCATGAGGTTGAATATCTACCTGCGACGGACAAATGTCAACCAAAAGGTTGAATGACACCGTGGTGCGGTCAGTCCGTTGTCGCGGAGGCCGGGCGCCGAAAGCGCAGCCTGGAGCCTTGCTTGAGCGCGTCCGCCATCCAGAGCGTGATCGCGCCAAGGGCAGGCGTGATCGAGAGCGGCACGACGATCAGCGCCAATAGCACGGTGACGCCCGCGGCGAGCATGGACTTACCGGAGCGCGGTGCCTCCTTGGGTGGCCGACGGGCGCGAAAGCGCGCATAGGCCAGCCAGGCCAGCGCGAGCATTAAGGATTCGCCGGCCAGGGTTGCGCCGCTGAGAAGGGTCCAGGCAAGAAGCGGCACGGTGAGTAGCGGAATAAATGCCAGACGTAGCCACGGCAGCCTTGTGACCGGCTCTTCAGGCCGCGCCTGCCAGCGCGTCAGCGCCAGCATCGACATAAAGCCGATCCAGCCCAACGTGCAGACCGAGGCAACAAAGGTCAGGCCCCACCTTGCGCTGTCACCAAGAGTCGCTTTATTCGGCAGCAGCAGGTCGCAAACGACGGCCAAGGCCAGCAGCACGGCGCAGCGGATCCCTCCCACAAACAGGCGTGGTGCGGTGATGCGCGCCGCGTCTCCTGCGCGCAGGAAAAACTGCACCATGCGCGGATCGAAACGGTAGGACAGACGGGAAAGCCTGCCGCCGGACAGCCTCCAGAAGAAAAAGCCCAGGTTGCGCGGCAGGCCGGGCATCAGGCAGATGCAGAGCACCCACCACCAGCGGAATGGCTTCGATGCCCAATGCATGCTGCGCTTGGTGCGAAGGACTTCCGCATAGGGCTTGCCAGGCACATACGTATAGGCAGAAAGCTTGACGAGCTGACGCGGCAGCGTGAGCCATTGAATCTCCAGCTCGTACGGCAGTTCCTCCAGCGAGGATTGCCACCGTTCGATGTCACGCGCATGGTCGGCGAAGCGGAAAACGCGCGAGAGCAGCTCGAAGGCTTCGCTGGGCATCGGTGGACGCTCGCGGCACAGGCGCTTGAGCAGGAGCGGTGCTGCCTGTCGCCTCAACGTAAGTGAACGCAGTGCCGGTTGTGCCTGGAGCAGAATCTCGAGCTGTCCGCTGGAACTCTCCATCGCGGATAGGCAGAACCACACGTAGAAAGCATCGGCATCGAACGACTCGGGCGCGGCACCCCAGTCCTGCACCATGGCTTCGGCACGGCGCTGGGCAGTGAGACGCTCCTGCATCGTTTCGCGCAGTTGCCGTATGCGAAGCGGATCGAACGCCGAACGTGCCTGGTCAAGGTGAAAGAATTCCAGCGTGGCATCGAAGCTGCCCTCCGCCATCGGCGGCGGGTCCGCAAACAGTCGCTGCATCAGGGCGTTGCCGGCGGTGTGCTTGTGGCGCAGCGACCACAGCGCCGGTTGATCCTGTAGCCAGCGCTGCAGCTGCGCGGCGTCTTCGTGAGCGCACACCTGCAAGTACGCCCAGACAAAGGCGTCGACGTCGAAAGGCGCCTCTGCCTTGGCGGACTCGGAAACTGACTGAACGCGCCACGAGGATGCCGGCTCACTGTGCTCCGGCGTGGGCGGCAACTCCGAAGCTGTCTTGTCGAGCGGCACGTCCGCCGCAGGAGATGGCTGTGCGTCTTCGCCGTGGTCAAGTTGCGCGCCAGGCATGGCGGCGGTTGGCCTGTGCCTGCACCACGCCATTGCGGCTTCGTACTTTTCGCGCAGAACCTGAAAGCCTTCCGGATCGACATCCGGCCGCGCCTCCTTCAGCCGCTTCGCATAAGCCCGCTTGAGTTCCCTTTCATCGGCGTCGTGCGGCAACCCAAACCACGCCAGCGGCGTGGTCATACGTGGGCTTCCATGGCGTCCAGCGCTTGGCTCAGCTGGCGGCGGTGTTCGCGGATGAGCTGTTCGTCCTGCGTGTCCAGCACGTTGCGGAACTGCGCGATCCACTGCTGCAGCTGCGCGCGCGCGGCGATGTATTCCTCGTACAGGCGCTCGGCGCGCGCGAGCAGGGCGATGTTCTCGTGCTTGTCGCGCGGATGGATCTTGATGCCCTCCAGCGCCTGCAGGCGCGCGCGGATTTCCGCGGGCGTGAGCAGGCCGGGGTTCTGTTCGAGCACCAGCTCGTGACGTTCCTGGGTGGCGAGCAGGGTGGCTTCCACCTGCAGCACGCCGTTCACGTCGTAGGTGAAACGCAGGTTCACCGCATTCTGCGCGGCGGTGCGCTGCGGCGAGAGCGGGATGTCCAGTTCGCCCAGCTTGATGTTGCGCTCGGCCATCGGGTGCTCGCCCTGGTACACCTCCAGCGTGAGCTTGGTCTGGTTGTCGCGGAACGGCTGGAAGGTTTCCTCGCGGCTCACGGGCACCGTGCTGTTGCGATGGATGATGGGCGCGAAGAAGCCGGTCTGCTCGCGGCCCTGTTCGTCGCGGCGGGACACCTTGGTGCCCAGCGTGTAAGGGCACACGTCGGTGAGGATGACCTCGTCCAGCCGCTGGTCGCGCGACTTGAGGCCGGCGGCGATGCACGCGCCGAGCGCGATGGCCTGATCCGGGTTGATGTGCCGCAACGGCAGGCGCCCGAACATGCGCGACACCAGGCGCGCCACCAGCGGCATGCGGCTGGCGCCGCCGACCAGCACGATTTCCTCCAGTTGTTCCGGCTGCAGGCGCGCGTCGCGCATCGCGCGCTCCAGCGGCGCACGCATGCGCTGCACGAGCGGATCGCACAGGCGCGCGAAGCGTTCCTCGTCGATCTGCCAGCTCAGCTGGCGTTCGCCCAGGCGCCATTCGATGCCGGCGCTGCCTTGCGCGCCGAGTTCGCGCTTGGCCTGTTCCAGCCGGCGACGCAGCTGGCCGTGCTCCTGCGCGGTGAGTGTGTCGAGCGCGATCTTCTCATCGCTGAGGAAGGCGCTTTCCATCACGTCGAGAAAATCCTCGCCGCCCAGGAAGTTGTCGCCCGCGCTCGCATGCACTTCCACCACGCCGTCGAACATTTCCAGCACCGACACGTCGAAGGTGCCGCCGCCGAGGTCGAACACCAGGAAGCGCGAACCGTCCGGTTTCTCCTGCAGGCCGTAGGCGAGCGCGGCGGCGGTGGGTTCGTTGATCAGGCGCTCGACACGGATGCCGGCCAGCTCGCCGGCCGCGCGGGTGGCCTTGCGCTGGGCGTCGGAGAAATACGCCGGCACGCTGATCACCGCCTCGGTGACCTTTTCGCCGGTGGCTGCTTCGGCATCGGCGATCAGCGCGCGCAGGATCAGCGCCGACAGTTCTTCCGGGCGGAAGGCGTGCTTGCCCAGGCGCGTTTCGCGCGCCGTGCCCATGAAGCGCTTGAAGGTCGCCACGCTGGTGTCCGGGTGGCTGACCATGCGGTCCCGCGCGGCGCGGCCGACGATGATGTGCCCATCGCCATCCACGCTGACCACCGACGGTGTCAGCAGGTCGCCCAGCGCATTGGGAAACAGAACCGAGCCTTGCTCTCCGTAGGTACCGATCAGCGAATGCGTGGTACCCAGGTCAATGCCGACGATCATCCTTGCCATCCCCTGTGAAGCTCGGGGGAGTGTAATCGGAATGGCCCGGCCGGCGGGTGGCGGCGAGGATAGCCGCGCCTGAGACGGTGGGCGGGTAGAATCCGCGCGTTTGCCAGGAGCGCCCAATGCAGCATATCCCCCCGCCGGATACCGTCGTGCCGGATGGCGATACCGCCGAGATCACCGTGCCGCCCACCATGCACCACCCGACCGGCCACGGCGTGCAGGACACGCTGGACATCGCCGGCCATGACGAGGTCGAGCACGACGAGGCCCTGCGCCATTCGCAGCTGCGCGTGCCGCGCTGAGCCGCGCGGTTACACCAGCAGCGTTTTCACGCCCTTGCTTTCCAGCGCCTCGACGTATTCCGCCGGGGCGGCGGTGTCGCTGATCACCATGTCCAGGTCCTTCACCGGGGCGATTACCGACAGGCTGCGCTGGCCGAACTTGCTGGCGTCGAGCACGGCGATGGTCTGGCGCGAGACGCGGATCATCAGCGCATTGAGCGAGGCCTCCAGCGGGTCGGGCGTGGTCACGCCCACCGCCGGGTCCAGGCCGTCCACGCCCAGGAACAGGCGATCGGCGGAGAGCCGCGACAGGGCCTGTTCCGCATCCGGCCCCGCCAGCGAGTACGAGGTCTGGCGCAGCAGGCCGCCCAGCATCATCACCCGCACGCCCTGCGTGGCCGACAGCTCCATCGCGATGTTCAGCGCGTTGGTGATCACCGTGAGCGACGTCCACTTGCGCTGGCGGATCTGCCGCGCGATTTCCACCGTGGTGGAGCCGGAGTCGAGTATGACCGTATCGCCGTCCTCGATCAGCTGCGCCGCCGCCTGGCCGATGCGCAGCTTCTGCGCGTGGTGGCGGGTTTCCTTGATGTTGAGCGGCGTGTCCAGCTGCGTCGTGGTGGCCGGCAGCGCGCCGCCGTGCGAGCGGCTGATGGCGCCGGCGCGGTCGAGCGCTTCCAGGTCGGCGCGGATGGTCACCGCCGAGATGTCGAACAGGGCCACCAGTTCGTCGACGGTGGCGCGGCCCTTTTCGTTCACCCGCTCCACGATGCGGCGCCGGCGTTCTTCCACCAGCAGTTTCGGCGGGGGCGGGGCGGCCTTGCGTCGTGTCGTCATGGTTCCTTTCCTGGTGGGCTGGCCCGGTCCGGCGGCGTGGCGCGGACTAGGCATCCTGCCACCGGCGTGAATCAGGGCATGCCCAGCAGTCGCGCCGCGTTGTCGTGATAAAGCTTGCGCAGGATCTCCCGCGGCAGGCCCACGCCGTAGATGGACCAACGCCCCTGCGGCGGTACGGCGGAAGGAGCGTAATCGAAGTACTCGTCTTCTGTCTCCAGAAAGCGGTAGTAGATCTCGTAGAGCTCGTCGCCCAGCAACTGCTGCGGCACGTCGTTGCCGTAGGGCGGCGGCACGGCGTCGGTGCCGAACAGGATGCGGTCCTGGTAGCGCTCGAAGAAACGCCGCGCCATGCGCGGCTGGCGGCCGAGTTCGCTGATGCGCGCGCTGATGTCCACCTGCACGTTGGGGTGGCGGTCCATGCAGTCGGCGATGGCGGCCAGGTCTTCGGCCTGGTTGCCCACGTGCATCAGCACGAAGGTGGTGTTCGGGTGGCGCGCGATCACGCGGTCGCGCGCGGCCAGCAGGTCGCGATGGCTGGGGTATTCCGGGCCGTAGAACGACCAGTCCGGATGCCTGGCCAGTTCCTCGTAGCGTTCGTTGGCGCTGTCGCCGGGAAGGAAGAACGCTTCCGGATCGGAGGTGTGGATGAACACCGGCATCTTGAGCGATGCGCAGGTTTCCCACATGGGATCGAAGCGCGCATCGTCCACGCCGACCAGTTCGCCCTGGTCGATGCCCTCGCGCAGGTAGAGTCCCAGCGTCTTCAGCAGCTTCAGCCCTGCCGCGCCGATGCGGTGCGCATGCTCGATGGCCTCGGCCTGCAGGCGTGGGTAGTCCGTTTGGGTAAACAGCGCGAACGAGGGTTCCGTCATCGTGCGGAACCGGCCGGGCGCCGCCGCATCGAAACGCGCGATGGTTTCCTCCAGCCCTTTGCCGGTGCCGCCGGTGAGGTTGACCATGGCGCGGATGCCCTTGCGGTCCATCAGCGCCACCAGCTCGGCGGGATCGGCGAAGTAGGTCATCGCCTCGCCCAGCGACACGCCGTTGCGCGTTTCGCTCATCCAGCTCAGGTGCGTGTGCACGTCGATCACCGGAAACGCGGGCTTTTCCACCCGCGTCACCGGCACGTGCAGCATGCTGCGCGGCTGGAAGTCGGTGAGGCGCAGCTCCTCGCCTTGCGGTTTCGCCGCGGTCTGCAGCGGGTTCTTGCCGCTGCCGCCGCCCAGCATCGGCGGCGCGCAGCAGCCGCAGCCCGTGCGGGTCGCGGTGAGCAAGTGGCGGTGAGCCGGGTCGAATCGCCGCCGGGCGCGAGGGTTCGCGTCACGCATCGTGTGTGTCCCGATCAGCCCGGATAGCGCGCCATGATGTCGTGCACCTGGCGGGTGAGCGACACCGCCTGGTCGAACGGGCGCAACCACATGTTGCGGCCGAACATCACGCCGCTGGCGCCGCTCTGCATGTAGAACTCCACCTTGCGCAGCACGGCCGCGTCATCGTCGTTCTTCTCGCCGCCGGAGAACAGCACCATGGTGCGGCCGGCCGAACGCACCACGCGCGCGCAGCGCGCGGCGGCGTCTTCCTGCAGCTTGTCGTAGGGCGCGGGCACGTTGGCCACGCTGTCGTTGGGCTCGTGCAGCTTCACGATGTCCGCGCCCAGCTCCAGCGCCACGCGCGCGGCGTAGTCCTGCGCATAGAGCGTGTTGGTGCCGCCCTTGGCGTTGACCGCGCTGCCGCGCGGGTACGACCACAGCACCAGCGGCATGCCGAAGCGCTCGCAGTCCTGACGCACCTTCTCGAACTGGCGGAACTCGTCGTGCTGGCGCGGCGAGCCGACGTACATGGTGTAGCCCACCGCGTCGGCGCCCAGGCGCACGGCGTCCTCCACCGAGGCGAACAGCGGCGAGGTCGCCTCCGCGTCGCTGGGGATGTTGGTCTTGCCGTTGAGCTTGAGGATCAGCGGCACGCGGCCGCAGTACTCCGTCATGTACTTCTCGGCCAGGCCAATGCCCAGCGCGATGGCGGAAAAGCCGCCAGCCTCGGCGAGCTCGAACTGATAGCCCGGATCGACGGCCGGCGGGTGGGGAAAGAAATCGGTGGGGCCGTGCTCCAGCCCCTGGTCCAGCGGCAGCACCAGCAGGCTGCCGTTGCGCGGGCCGCTGCCGTACAGCAGGCGCCACAGGCGCGTGCGCTTGCCGTGCGAAAGCGCCAGCGAGGCCAGCTTGGTGGAGGAGAACGACGGCGCTTGCAACTTGCGTTTCATTTCGAATACCTTGTGATTGAGGTTTCGTGTTGTTTCGTTTCACATCATATTTCATCAGATGCCCATGCCTGTCAAACCCTCCGTGACTGTTCCGACGCTGGACTCGCTGAAAGCCGCCTCGCCCGCCGAGCAGGCACGGCTGGGCTACGCCGACACCCTGCGCGAGATCCTTCAGCAGCCCGATACGTGGCGTGACACGGCCTCGCGGCTCGCCGACCCCGCGACGCGGGCGATGCTGGGTGGGCTGCTCGCGGCCGAGCCGCGGCACATCGCGCTGACCGGCTCGGGTAGCTCCGTCTACGTGGGCGAGTGCCTGGCGCCGGTGCTGCAGGAAGGGCTGGGCATCCCCGCCCAGGCGATTGCCGCGGGCACCTTGCTCACGCATCGCCGCGGCACGCTGCCCCGGGGGCGCGGCCTGCTGGTGTCGATCGCGCGCTCGGGCGACAGCCCGGAAAGCGCCAGCGTGGTGGACCAGGTGCTGGAAGCGGAGCCGGACTACCGGCATCTGGTGGTGACCTGCAACGTGCAGGGCCAACTGGCCACGCGCTACCGCAGCGAGCCGCGCGTGCGCGTGCTGCAGCTGTCGCCGCGCACCAACGACCGCAGCCTGGTGATGACCAGCAGCTTCACCAATCTCGTGCTGGGCGGCAGCGGCCTGCTGCATGCCCATGCAACGCAGGTGGACGCCGGCGTGGCGGATCTCGCCGCGAATATCGCCACCATGTTGTTCGAACGATATGGCGACGCCTTGGCGCGCGAGGGCGCCGCCGATTTCGACGCCGCGCTGTATCTCGGCAGCGGCGCGGCGTTCGGCGCCGCGCGCGAAGCGGCGCTGAAGATGCTGGAGATGTCCGGCGGCGCGGTCAGCGCCATGTGCGAAACCTATCTGGGCCTGCGCCACGGGCCGATGTCCTGGCTGGATCGCCCATGCCCGGTCATCGCCTTCCTCTCCGGCGCGCCGGCCGTGCGCGCCTACGAACTGGATCTGCTGCGCGAAATCGCGCGCAAGAAACTGGGCGGTGTGCGCATCGTGGTGGGCGAGGCCATTCCGGCGGACGTGATCGGGCCCGGCGATGTCGCCGTCGAACTGCCCGGGCTTTCGCAACTGGACGAAGCGCAGCAGGCGATGGTGCATGTGGTCGCCGGCCAGCTGCTTGCCCTGTTCCGTTGCCTGTCCCTGGGCCAGCAACCGGATGCGCCATCACAGGGCGTGCTCACGCGCGTGGTGCAGGCGTTCGCCATCCACGGCGCGGAGGGCGGCGCGTGAAACCGCTGCTGATCGCCGGCGAGATCAACGTCGACCTGGTGCTCACCGGTTGCGAGCGCCTGCCGGAGTTCGGCGGCGAGGTGCTCGCCTCCGGCTTTCGCCAGGGGCCCGGCAGCTCGTCGATGATCTGCGCGATGGGCCTGGCGCGCCTGAGCCATCCCGTCGCCTTCGTGGGTGTCACCGGCATCGACGGCTGGGGCGACTACTGCGTCGATGCGATGCGCGAGGCGCGCATCGATGTATCCGGCGTGCGGCGCGATGCCTCGCTGCAGACCGGCATCACCGTGGCCTTGTCGTCGCGGCAGGATCGCGCGCTGGTGACCTGCGCCGGCGCCATCGGTGCCTTGCGTCAGGACATGATCACCGACGAGCGGTTGGCCGGCTGCGGCCATCTGCATGTGTCGTCGTACTACCTGCAGGACCTGCTGCGCCCGGGGCTGCGCGAACTGTTCGAGCGCGCGCGTCGCGCAGGGCTTACCGTGTCGCTCGATCCTGGCTTCGATCCGCATCAGCGCTGGGGCAGGGAACTGCTGGCGCTGCTGCCGCTGGTGGACGTGTTCCTGCCGAACGAGCGCGAGGCTTGCGCGATCAGCGGCGAATCCACGCCATATGCAGCGCTGCATGCCTTGCGCAACGGACACACGCTGAGCGTGGTCAAGCTCGGCGGCGACGGCTGCATTGCATTGCAGGACGACGGAACGCCGCTTGCCGTGGCGGCCCACGCCGTGGACGTGCTCGACAGCACGGGCGCCGGCGATTCCTTCGACGCCGGCTTTCTGCACGCATGGCGGCGCGGCATGCCGCTGCGCGATTGCCTGCGCTGGGGCAGCGCCTGCGGTTCGCTTTCCACGCGGGGCATCGGCGGCACCGCCTGCCAGGGCAGTGAGGCGGACGTACGCGCGCTGCTGGAGGCGGCGGCGTGATCACCGTGGGCGGCTTCAACACGGCGATCGACCGGTTGGTGACGCTCGATGCGCTGCAACCTGGCGTCGTGCAGCGCGCCAGCTCGGTGCAGAGCTATCCCGGCGGCAAGGGCGTGCACGTGGCGCAGACCATCGCCGCGCTGGGCGAGCCGGTGCAACTCGTTGGCCTGATCGACGCAACGCACCGCAATGTCATCGCGCGACGCATGAGCGAGCGTGGCGTGCTGTTCCACGGCGTGGAGATCAATGACAGCCTGCGCCAATGCCTGGCCTTGCGCGAACGCGACGGCCGCATGACCGAGGTGCTCGACCCCGGCCCACTGCTCGGCGCCGCCACGCGCGATCAACTGCTCCGCACGCTGGAGCGTGCGCTCGACAACAGCGACATGCTGGTGCTCACCGGCAGCCTGCCGCGCGGTTTTGAAAGCGATGCGTATGCGCGCATCGTGCGTCAGGCCAGCAGCGTGGGGCTGGCCTGCCTGGTCGATGCCAGCGGCGATGCGTTGCGGCAGGTGGTGGATGCGTGTCCTTGCGTCATCAAGCCCAACCGCGACGAAGCGGAGCAACTGACCGGTCGGGCGGTGGATTCGTTACCGCAAGCCGAAGCGCTGTTGCGCGATCTGTACGCGCGCGGCGTTGTGCGGCCGGTCGTCACGCTGGGCGAACAGGGTGCTTTGGGGCTCGATGGCGAACGGGTGTGGCACGCATCGATACCGCCAAGGCGGAGCATGAACGCAGTGGGCTCGGGCGATTGCTTTCTCGCCGGCCTGGCCGTGGCGCACCGGCGTGGCCTGGCCTTCGGCGAGTCGCTGCGCCTGGCGGTGGCCTGTGGCGCGGCCAATGCGATGAACGATGAAACCGGTTTCGTGGAGCGGCGCGTGGTGGATGCGCTGCTCGCCGACGTGCGCGTGGAGAGCATCGCGACGCCGGCATGAAGGCATCACGCGAGCCGCGCCCTGGCGCGGCCCGTGCGAAGGGAGCGTGGTTGTTCACACCGATCCATGGGGCGGGGGCTTCATGGGCATCCATTGGCGACTGTGCGGACGGGGAGTTCGAGCGGTTCACGCAGTGCGTCGGTTTCGAACGCGGGGAGAGAGAACGTGAAGCAGCACAAGAGAGGTCGTTCCGGAAACGGTTGCCGCCCGTGCGGCATGCCGGCCATCAATGCGCTGGCGATGGCGATGCGCGTGGCCGGCGTCGCGGGCGCCATGGCATTCGCGGGGTCCGCGCTGGCGCAGGCATCGTCACAGACATCGCCATCATCCACGCCGCCGGTCACGCAGGATGCCGGCCAGCCGGCCAGCCCGGCGCCTTCGGAGAAGAACGCCAAGCAGATGCAGGCGGTGAACGTCACCGGCACCAATATCCGCGGCGTGGACCTGGAAACGGCGCTGCCGACCATCACCATCACGCGCGACGACATCCAGCGCCAGGGCTTCGCCACGGTCGGCCAGTTGCTGCAGAACATCCCTGCGGCGGCCACGCCTGACCTCAGCCGCGCCGACGCCGGCTCGCTGGGCGTGAACCAGGGCGGCACCTTCATCGATCTGCGCGGCCTGGGCGCGCAACGCACGCTGGTGCTGGTCGACGGCCAGCGCATCGGCGCGGTGCACGGCGGCTATACCGACATCAGCGTGATTCCCGCCGCCATCGTCGACCACATCGACATCCTCGGCAGCGGCGCTTCCGCGATCTACGGTTCCGATGCCATCGCCGGCGTGATCAACATCGTCACGCTCAAGAACTTCAATGGCGTGCAGATCGACAGCTACCTGGGCCAGTACATGCCGCACAACGATGGTGCGCAGGCGCAGTTCAGCGTCACCGCCGGGCATAGCGGCGAGCGCAATTCGATCATCGTCAGCGCGTCGGACCAGTACCAGGGCTCGGTGTGGGGCAGCGACCGTCCGTGGTCGGCGTATCCGCAGACCAATCACTACCCGTACTTCGGGCTCAGTTCGCTGCCGCCCGACAGCGGCCTGATCCTCAATGCACCCAATGCCGACCCAGCGACCGGCAGCCACGTGCTGACCCTGAACCCCGGCGGCAACCCGTCGAACATCGCCGACTGGTCGTACCGTACGCCGCGCGTCTATGCGCCCAACGGCAACATCACTAGCCTGGCCAATGCGGGTTCGTGGAAATACAACTACAGCGGCCTCAGCACCACGCTCAGCCCGAACCGCACGAAGAACCTATACCTGTCCGATCACTTCAAGCTCACCGACCACATCACCGCGCACGTCGACCTGGGCTACAACCAGAGCTGGAATGGCGGCGCCGGTGGCCCGAGCTATCTCTACACCGGGCAGTCGAGCAACCCGCCGGACCTGCCGCAGTTTCCGCTGCTGCTTTCCTCGCAGAGCTATTACAACCCGTACAACGCGCCCGGGCAGACGCCGCAGGACGTGTCGTTCGAGCGGCTGTTCCCGAACAAGCTGTATTCCAACGACAACACGTCGAAGAACTACCGCTACAGCGTCGGCTTCGACGGCGACTTCAGCATCGCCGAGCATCAGTTCACCTGGGACGCCTACTACTACGACAGCAAGATCCGCGACGTGGACATCCGCCCCGGCCAGTACAACCTGATCGCCGCGACGCAGGCGCTGGGTCCGTCGTTCATGGGCAGCGACGGCGTGGTCCATTGCGGCACGCCGGGCAACGTCATCGCCGGCTGCGTTCCGCTCAATCCGCTGGGCACGATCACTCCGCAGATGCTCAACTACATTGCGATCAACAATGTCGAGCGCGCGGGTTATGACGAAAAGGCCGCCGTGGCCGACATCAGCGGCGACGTGCTGACGCTGCCGGCGGGCAACCTCACCGTGGCGGCGGGCGTGCAGCACCGCAGCGAATCGGGCTTCGACGCGACCGATCCGTTCGCCACGGCGGGCTACTCCAGCGACTACTCGGTGCAGCCCAACTCCGGCCGCTTCAGCCTCAACGAGGGCTATGTCGAAGCCTACGTGCCGCTGCTCAAGGACCTGCCCGGCGCGCAGAGCCTGTCGCTGGATCTCGCCACGCGCTGGTCCAAATACAGCAACTTCGGCAGCACGCGGAACAGCTCGTTCAAGCTGGCGTGGAAGCCCATCGACGATCTGATGGTGCGCGCCAGCTACAGCACTAACTTCCGCGCGCCGACCATCAACGACCTGTACCAGGGCCTGTACCTCGCCGGCGGCTTCACCGACCCGTGCGATGCCGTGTACGGACCGAGCGAGTACGGCAACAGCCCCGTGGTGGCGGCGCGTTGCGCCTCCGGCTTCGGCGGCATCGCGGGCGTGCCGGCCAACTTCCGCCAGACCGACGCCACCGGTACGCCGGTCACCGGCCCCGGCGCCGCGGGCGTCACCAACAGCTACAACGGCGGCAACCCCAACCTCAAGCCGGAAACGGGTTACAACGGCGACATCGGCATCGTCTACAGCCCCTCGTGGCTGCCGGGTTTCAACGCTACGGTGGACTGGTGGAGCTACAACATCCGCAACCTCATCACCGGCATCAGCAACAACCAGGTGCTGGCCGACTGCTACCAGTTCGGCATCACCTCGGCCTGTTCGCAATTCCAGCGCCAGGGCGGCAATGGTCCGCTGGCCGGCCAGATCATCAACCTGATGAACCTGGAAGTGAACGCCGGCTGGTTGAAGGAGCGCGGCTGGGATTTCGGCTTCAACTACGCCTTGCCCGAATTCAGCTTCGGCAAGTTCAAGCTCGGCGTGCAGGGCACGTATATCGCGACCAACAACGTGCAGCCGACGGTGGGCGCGCCAGTGCAGTACACCGCGGGCACCGCGTACGGCAACCTGGACGGCGCGGTATGGCGACTGCGCGGCAACTTCACCCTGGCATGGGACTGGCACGACTTCGGCGCCAACTGGACGTTGCGCTACTTCTCGCCGATCAAGGGCTATTGCGCCTATCCGCCGCCGACCACCACCACGGTGTTCGAATGCAGCCTGCCGAACTACTACGCGCCGGGCATCGGCGTCACGCCGCTCACGCAGTTTCCGTCGGTCACCTTCAACGACGTGCAGGTGCACTGGAACGCCCCGTGGAAGGGCACCTTCTCGCTGGGCGTCAACAACGTGTTCAACAAGGTGGGTCCGTACATCTATGGCGGCGGCTTCAATGCCGGCACGGACAGCTACAACGACTACAACGCCTCCTATGACATCGGCCGTTTCGTGTATATCCGTTACCAGCAGAAGTTTTGAGCGGACCTGACCCAAGCGCGGGCCGCGGTGCTTGCCGCGGCCTTGTGGCTGGATGAGGCATCCTCGTCCGGCATGAATCCGAGGTATCAAGATGACAGCAGCAGTGGAACGCCGCATGCGGCGGCGGACGAAGAAGGCAGGGCAGGCGTGGCTGGCGTGCATGTTCGTGGCCAGCGCATCGAGCGCGCTGGCGGGCGGGCATGACGCAGTCTTTTCGAAGCAGGGCGACGGCTACCAGTTCGGCAACGACAGCATCGTCGCCCGCTGGAAGATCAGCGACGGCACGTTATCCAACCTGGTGCTGGAAGACTTGCCCAACCACCAGGACATGCCGGTGAGCGCGCCGGTGGAACTGAGCATGGCGGACGGCACCCAGCTGGGCATGGGGCAGCTCAAGCTGCTTTCATCGCCCAAGGCCGTCCACCTGAAGGCCAATCCCAAGGCCTCGCGCCTGGCCGAGCGCGTGCCGGGCGAGGCCGTGGCGGCCAGCTTCGGCGATGCGGACGGCCGCTTCCGCATCGACTGGCAGTGGGTGCAGCGCGAGGGCTCCGATTATCTGCGCGCCGTAGTGACGATCACCGCACTCAAGCAGGACGAGAACATCAGCAAGGTGAGCCTGCTGCGCACGCAAGTCACCGACGCGCAGGTGGTGGGCACGGTGCCGGGTTCGCCAGTGGTGGCGGGGCATGACTACTTCGGTTTCGAACATCCGCTGTCGTCCAGTGAAACCTACCGCAAGCAGGTCAAGCTCTGGATCGACCGCGGCCTGCCGCTGCCCAAGGGGCAGTCGATCACGTACTCGGCCGTGGCCGGCATCACCCACGACAATCAATTGCGCCGCGATTTCCTCGCCTATGTGGAACGTGAGCGTGCGCACCCCTACCGCACCTTCCTGCATTACAACTCGTGGTACGACATCGGTTACTTCACGCCGTACACCGAGGCGCAGGCGCTGGACCGCATCCACACCTTCGGCGAGGAGCTGAAGGTCAAGCGCGGCGTCACGCTCGATTCCTATCTGTTCGATGACGGCTGGGACGACCGCAGCGGCAGCTGGCATTTCAGCAAGGACTTTCCGCACGGCTTCCTGCCGCTGCGCGACGCCGCGGCCAAGTACGGCGCGGCGCCCGGCATGTGGCTGTCACCGTGGGGCGGCTACGGCAAGCCCAAGGAGGAGCGCGTGAAGAACGGGCAAGCTGCCGGCTACGAGATCATCGACGGCGGCCTGGCGCTTTCCGGGCCCAAGTATTACCAGCGCTTCCACGACGCCGTGATGGATCTGGTGAAGAACGACGGCATCAACCAGTTCAAGTTCGATGGCACCGGCAATGCGGACAAGGTGTTTCCGGGCAGCCGCTTCAGCAGCGATTTCGACGCGGCGATCCAGCTGATCGACGACCTGCGCGTGGCCAAGCCGGATCTCTATATCAACCTCACCACCGGCACCATGGCCTCGCCGTTCTGGCTGCGCTACGCCGATTCCATCTGGCGCGACGGTGAAGACGACGACCTGGCCGGCGTGGGCACGAAACGCGAACGCTGGATCACCTACCGCGACCGCGAGACCTACCACAACATCGTGGAGAAGGGCCCGCTGTATCCGCTCAACTCGCTGATGCTCCACGGCATCATCTACGCGAAGGAGAACCGCCGCCTCAACGCCGACCCCGGCCACGATTTCGCCAACGAAGTGCGCTCGTACTTCGGTACGGGCACGCAACTGCAGGAGATGTACATCACGCCCGACCTGCTCACCACGCAGGACTGGGACGTGCTGGCCGAAGCGGCGCGCTGGTCCCGCGGCAATGCGGACGTGCTGCGGGACACGCACTGGATCGGTGGCGATCCCGGCCGTCTGGATGTCTACGGTTGGGCCTCCTGGACGCCGAAGAAGGCCATCATCACGTTGCGCAATCCCGACGCGAAGCCGCAGCTGGCGGTGATCGACCTGTCGCGCCAGCTGGAACTTCCGCCCGGCGCCGTCCGCCGTTTCGTAGCGAAAAGCCCGTGGGCGGAGGATGCGGGCAAGCCCGCCATGCCGCTGGATGCGGATCAGCCCTCGACCGTGACGCTGGCGCCGTTCCAGGTGCTCACGCTGGAGCTGACGCCGCAATGATCGCCGTATCCTGCCTTGCCTCCGCCGGGAGGCATGGCAGGATGGCAAGATCGCCGCTATCGGAGTGACGCATGCAGCGTCGGGATTTCCTTCGCCTCACCGCACTGACGCCGTTGCTTGCGTGGGGATCGCAGGCGTCCGCGGCAGCGGTCCCCACGACGCCGGCCGTCGAGCCCAAGCCGGATGGACGTCCGCACCGGTTCGCGCTGTCGCGCCAACATTTTCTTCTGGACGGCCAACCGTTCCAGATCCGCAGCGGCGAGATGCACCCCATCCGTATTCCGGCCGAACACTGGGAACATCGCATCCGCATGGCCAAGGCGATGGGCCTGAATACCATCGCGATCTACCTGATGTGGAACGCGCTGGAACCGCAGCCGGGCGTGTTCGATTTCCACAGCGGCAACCGCGACTTCGTGCGCTTCATCGAGTGCTGCGCGCAGAACGGCATGTGGGTGTATCTGCGGCCGGGCCCCTACATCTGCGGCGAGTGGGATTTCGGCGGCCTGCCGCCGTATCTGCTGCGCACGCCGGACATCCGCGTGCGCGACCGCCACGATGCGCGCTACATTCAGGCGGTGAGCCGCTATCTCGACGCCATCGCGCCGCGCATCGCTCCGCTGATGGCCTCGCGCGGCGGTCCCATCCTGATGGTGCAGGTCGAGAATGAGTACGCCTCGTTCGGCAGCGACCTGGGCTATCTGGAGCAGCTTCGCGCGATGTGGCAGGAGCGCGGCATCGACGGCCCCTTTTCGATTTCCGACGGCCTCGGGCAGATACGGAAGGAAAAGACCTATCTGCCGGGCGCGGCGCTTGGTCTCGATGGCGATACCGACTTCAATGCAGCGCAACTTATTGCCGGCGAAGCGCCGGTATGGATGGGCGAGGGTTATCCCGGTTGGCTGACGCACTGGGGCGACGCGGCGTTCCAGCGCGGCGAGTTCGCCGATACGCTGCGCACGCTGCTGGCGCAAGGGCGCTCGTTCAATCTCTACGTGGTCCACGGCGGCACCAACTTCGGTTTTGGCGCGGGCGCCAATGCCAACGGCGACTACAGCCAGTTCGAGCCGGTGATCACCAGTTACGACTACGGCGCACCGATCAACGAGCAGGGCGGCGCCACCGCCGAATATCACCGCTTCCGCGACATGATCGCGGCGCACCTGCATGCCACCTTGCCTGAGCCGCCGCCGGCGCCGCCGGTGATTTCTCTGCCGGCATTGCAGGCAGAACCCTGGGCATCGCTGTGGGACAACCTGCCGGCGCCCAAGCGTGTCGAGCGGCCGCAGGCCAATGAGCTGCTGTTCGCGCAGGATCACGGCATGGTGCTCTATCGCCGTGCGGCTACCGGCAGTGGCAGCCTCGACGTTGGCGACGTGCGTGATTACGCCACGGTGTTCCATGGTGGTCGCTACGTCGGTTATCTGTCGCGCGTGCAAAAGCCAGGGCTGCAACCGCTGGGGCCACTATCGCTGCCGGAATCGGATGAGGCCACGCTCGACATCCTGGTCGACAGCTTCGGGCACATCGGCTACGGCCAGGCGATGGTCGACCGCAAGGGCATCCTCGGCGCCATCCGTCTGGACGGCCAAACGCTGGGCGGATGGGACGCCTACAGCCTGCCGCTGGAAACGGCCTGGCTGGAGGGCCTCAAGCCGCTCAGCGGCGCGCCGACGCGGGCGGGGCTGTTCTTCCGCGCCGGCTTCGCGCTGGAAGCAACCGGCGACTGCTATCTGGACATGCGCGCGTGGGACAAGGGCTACGTGTGGGTCAACGGGCAACTGCTGGGGCGCTACTGGCGCATCGGTCCCCAGCATCGCCTGTATTGCCCGGCCACGTGGCTGCGCAAGGGCCACAACGAGATCATCGTGCTGGACATGCATCGCACGGAAGGCGCGCCCATCGGCACCGCCACGACGCTAGGCTAGGCGACGCGCCACCATTCGCCCGTGCTACATGCGGAACACGCCGTAGCGCTGCGGCTCGATCGGCGCGTTGAGCGAGGCGGAGATCGCCAGCCCCAGTACGCGGCGTGTGTCGGCCGGGTCGATGATGCCATCGTCCCACAAGCGCGCGCTGGCGTAATAGGGATGGCCCTGGCGCTCGTACTGCTCGCGGATCGGCGCCTTGAAGGCCTCTTCCTCTTCTGCGCTCCAGGATTTTCCGCCCGCCTCGATGCCATCGCGGCGCACCGTGGCCAGCACGGAAGCGGCCTGTTCGCCGCCCATCACGCTGATGCGCGAGTTGGGCCACATCCACAGGAAGCGCGCGCCGTAGGCGCGTCCGCACATGGCGTAATTGCCCGCGCCGAAGCTGCCGCCGATCACCACGGTGAACTTGGGCACGTGCGAGCAGGCCACGGCCGTCACCATCTTGGCGCCGTCCTTCGCGATGCCGGCGTTCTCGTACTTCTTGCCGACCATGAAACCGGTGATGTTCTGCAGGAACACCAGCGGCACGTTGCGCTGGTTGCACAGCTCGATGAAGTGCGCGCCCTTGAGCGCCGACTCGGAGAACAGGATGCCGTTGTTGGCGATGATGCCCACCGGGTAGCCGTGGATATGCGCGAAGCCGCAGACCAGGGTCTTGCCATAGCGTGCCTTGAATTCGTGGAACTCCGAGCCGTCGACGATGCGCGCGATCACCTCGCGGATGTCGAACGGGCGGCGGCTGTCCTGCGGGATGATGCCGTACAGTTCCTCGGCGGCGTACAGCGGCTCCGCCGGCGCACGCAGTGCCAGCGGCATGGCCTTCTTGCGATTGAGGCTGGCCACGATGTCGCGGGCGATGGAGAGCGCATGGGCGTCGTTCTCGGCGTAGTGGTCCGCCACGCCCGACACGGACGTATGGACGTCCGCGCCGCCCAGCGCTTCGGCGTCGACCACCTCGCCGGTGGCGGCCTTCACCAGCGGCGGCCCGCCCAGGAAGATGGTGCCCTGCTCGCGCACGATGATGGTCTCGTCGCTCATCGCAGGCACATACGCGCCGCCGGCCGTGCACGAGCCCATCACCACCGCGATCTGCGGAATGCCCAGGCCCGACATGCGCGCCTGGTTGTAGAAAATGCGGCCGAAATGCTCCTTGTCCGGGAACACCTCGTCCTGCAGCGGCAGGAAGGCGCCGCCGGAATCGACCAGGTAGATGCAGGGCAGGCGGTTCTCCAGCGCCACCTCCTGCGCACGGAGATGCTTCTTCACCGTCATCGGGAAGTAGGTGCCGCCCTTGACCGTGGCGTCGTTGGCGACCACCACCACCTCGATGCCGTTGACGCGGCCGATGCCGGTGATGATGCCGGCGGCGGGCGCGGCGTCGTCGTACATGCCGTGCGCGGCCAGCGGCGACAGCTCCAGGAACGGCGAGCCCGGATCGAGCAGGGCGCGGATGCGCTCGCGCGGCAGCAGCTTGCCGCGTGCCGTGTGCTTCTCGCGGGCCTTCGCGCCGCCGCCTTCCGCGGCGCGCGACAGTTCGCCGTGCAGATCATCCACCAGCCCCTTCAGCTGGGCGCTGCTGGCCTGGAAGTCCGGGGAACGGGGATCGATCTGCGACGCGATGACACTCATGGGCTACGGCTGCCGTTCGTGGGGAGCCCCGGATGATAGCGGCCCCTGCCGCAGGGCTAAATCGGCGTCGCAGCATGGCGATGGGGCGGGCTTGGCCTAGACGCGAAAAAATGGTGGGCGCTGGCTTTTCAAACGGCAAAAAAAAACGGCCTCAATGGCCGTCGGCTTTTCATAGGTACAAAAAAAGCCGCCAATGGCGGCCTCGGTTTTTCATAGGTACAAAAAAACCAGCCACCGATGGCGGCCCCGGCTTTTTCATAGGCACAAAAAAACCGGCCGCCAATGGCGGCCGGTTTCTTGAAGTACACGAGTGTACTTAGTGACCAGCGGTCGAGGCAGCAGCCGGAGCAGCAGCGGTCGAAGCCGGGGTCGGCGCCGGCTGTTCGGCCGGAGCGGCAGCGGTCGAGGCCGGGGCAGCGGCCGGAGCCTGCTCTGCCGGAGCAGCAGCAGCCTTCTGGGCCTGATCAGCAGCCTGCTGAGTCTGGTCAGCCGACTTCTGAGCGTCCTGCGCGGAATCCTGCGCGCCGTTGCTGCAAGCCGCCAGCAGCGCGACGAGCGCAGAGGCGAGAAGGGTACGCGTGAACTTCATGTTGAATCTCCTTTGCCGTGGAATGCCGTTTGGCGGGCGTATTAATAGCGCTTTCGCGGAAATTGCGCCACCTATTTATGTAAAGCGGCGAAAACGGGTTAACCCCGCTTTCATCGGCGGCCGGATGGCCGGCCGCCGGTCGTGCCACCTTACAGCAGTTCCACCGCGACGGCAGTGGCTTCGCCGCCGCCGATGCACAGCGACGCCACGCCGCGCTTGAGGCCACGGGTCTTCAGTGCGTTGAGCAGCGTGACCACCAGGCGGGCACCGCTGGCGCCGATGGGATGGCCCAGGGCGCAGGCGCCGCCGTTGACGTTGATCTTGTCGCGCGGGATGTCCAGCTCGCGCATGGCGGCCATGGCGACCACGGCGAAGGCTTCGTTGACCTCGAACAGGTCCACGTCGCTGGTCTTCCAGCCGGCCTTTTCCAGCACCTTGTGCAGGGCGCCCACAGGTGCGGTGGTGAACCATTCCGGTTCCTGCGAATGGGTGGCGTGGGCAACGATGCGGGCGAGGGGCTTAAGGCCACGGGCCTTGGCGTCGTCCGCCGACAGCAGCACCACGGCGGCGGCGCCGTCGGAAATGCTGGAGGAGCTGGCGGCGGTGATGGTGCCGTTCTCCTTGCGGAAGGCCGGCTTCAGCGTCGGGATCTTGCTGACGTCCGAGCGGCCCGGCTGCTCGTCGGTATCCACCTTGACCTCGCCCTTGCGGCTGGCCACGGTGACGGGAACGATTTCGTCGGCGAAGGCGCCGGATGCCTGCGCGGCCTTGGCGCGCTCGACCGATTCGGTGGAGAACTTGTCCTGCTCCTCGCGGGTGAAGTGGTACTTGTCGGCGCACTGCTCGCCGAACACGCCCATGGCCTTGCCGTCGTACGGGTTGGTCAGGCCGTCCCACGCCATGTGGTCGACCAGCGTGCCGTCGCCGTAGCGGATTCCCGTGCGCGCATTGACCATGTGCGGCGCGTTGGTCATCGACTCCATGCCGCCTGCCACCACCACCGCGGCCGAGCCGGCCTTGATCAGGTCATGGCCCAGCATGATGGCCTTCATGCCCGAACCGCACACCTTGTTGACGGTGGTGCAGCCGGCGGCGGGCGGCAGGCCGGCGCCGAGCGAGGCCTGGCGGGCGGGGGCCTGGCCGAGGTTGGCCGGCAGCACGCAACCCATGATGACTTCGCTGACATCGGCGGGAGCCAGGCCGGACTGCTCCAGGGCGGCGCGAATGGCGGTGGCACCCAGCGTGGGGGTGGGTACGCCGGTGAACTGGCCGAGGAAGGAGCCAATGGCAGTGCGCTTGGCACCGGCGATGACAACGCTGACGTCCGACATGGAGATCTCCGCAAGTACTTGATGGGGCAATGCCCCGGTTGAGTCTGTCGATTATCGCAGCCCGTCGTTGACCGGGGCAAACCGGCCGCATTTGCGATGGCTACGGGATTCTCGCGGTATTTAGTTGCGATTTCGTTGTGCAAATATGGTGTCGCTGGGCACGTTTTTAAGGGGCCGGTTCATCGGCCTTCATGGGGTACACACGGGGCGGGGGCCTTTATGACTACGGTGATGCACGGGTTGCGCTACCGCCGGGGAGCGGTGCTGGTGTGGCTGGCGCTGGGGCTGGCCGCGTGCGGTGGTGGCGGCGGTGGCAACACCCGGCCCACCGCTTCGACACCGCCGCCGGCGCCACCGCCGGCCCCGCCGCCGTCATCCTCGGTGCCGCAGCCGCCCATCGATGCGCAGCTGGGCCTGACCAACACCTATGCCGCGCACAACGCCGGCTACACCGGCGCGGGCGTCACCATCGGCGTCGTCGACACCGGCGTGATGTCCACGCATCCCGCGCTGGCCGGGCGCGTGATCAGGGAACTGACCTACGTCGATCCCAGCACCAATAACCTGAAGATCGATGACGTCAATGGCCACGGCACCTATGTGGCGGAGATCGCGGCGGGCAAGCCGTTCGGACAGTTCGCCGGCGGCATCGCCACGGGCGCGAGCATCGTGTCGGCGCGCATCATCGACGACAACGCGCCGGACGATAACGGCACCACGCCAGCATCGCCGGTGACGGGCTCCGACGCCGTGCCGCTCGAGCAGGTCAATGCGGACCTGATCGCCAACGGCGTGAAGGTGATGAACAACTCCTGGGGTGGCATCAGCTGGAGCGCGACCGACACCGCGACCACGCAGGCCTTCGACAACGCCTACAGCCCCTTCATCAACAGCTGGGGCGGCCTGGTGGTGTTCGCCGCGGGTAACGATTCGCAGGCCAACCCGAGCACGATCGCGGCCCTGCCGAGCCTGGCGCCCGATCTGCAGAAGGGCTGGCTGACGGTGGTGGCGATCAACAGCAACAACCCGACGCAGTTGGACAGCTATTCCAACAAGTGCGGCATCGCGATGAACTACTGCCTGGCGGCGCCGGGCGACGTGATCGTGAGCGGCAAGAGCGACACCAGCACCAGCAACGAATCGTACTGGATCGTCGAAGGCACTTCGCTGGCGGCGCCGCAGGTGTCCGGTGCGGCGGCCCTGGTGTGGCAGGCCTATCCGTACTTCAGCAACGACCTGGTGCGGCAGACCCTGCTGGGCACGGCCGATCCGCTCGGCGGCTCGCAGCCGAACGCCACCTACGGCTACGGCGAGCTGGACGTGGGCAAGGCCGTGAATGGCCCCGCGCAGTTCAACTGGGGCGACGTCACGGTGAACTTCAGCGGCAGCTCGAGCTGGAACAATCCGATTTCCGGCGCGGGCGGCCTGATCAAGCAGGGCACCGGCACGCTCACCCTCACGCAGCCGTCCAGCTATACCGGCTTGACCCAGGTGCAGGGCGGCATGCTGGTGGCCGCATCGCTGGCGTCGAGCGTCAGCATCGGTGCGCAGGGCGTGCTGAGTGGAACACCATCCGTCGGTGGCTCGGTGACCAATGCCGGCGTGCTCGCCGTGGGCAGCTCCAACGTCACGGTGGGCGGCAATTACCTCCAGCAGGGCGCGGGACGCCTGGCGGTATCGCTGGGGTCGTCGCTGCGGGTGAACGGCACCGCCACGCTGTCCGGTGGCGACCTGTACATCACCGGCATCAACCAGGGTTATCAGGCGAATGCGCATACGGACGTGCTGACGGCGAACGGTGGCCTCTCGGGTACGTTCTCCGCACTGAACGCCGCGACCGGCGTGCTGCTCACGGCTTCGCTCAACTACAACGCCACGGAGGCGTGGTTGAACGTGAGCCAGGTGCAGGCGTCCGCCGTCACCGGCATGACCTACACGCCGGCGTCGTTCGGCGCGGCGCAGCGCATCGATGGCGCCTTCAGCCAGATCAACGCGCAGGTGAATTCGGGCACGACAGTCACCGGCGGTCCGTTGCCGACCTCCTTCATCCAGGGTGCGGCCAACCTGCAGCAGACGGCGACGACCGCTGCCTTGCAGCAGTCGTTGAGTTCGCTGTCGGGCCAGTTGCTCGCCGCGAGTGCCGCGATGACCTTCGATGCGATGGACGCCGGCACGCGTGCCTTGTCCCAGCGCTTCGACCAGCTGGGCGACGTGTACGCCACCGGCGGCTGGACCCGCACCCTGGGCAGCTACGGCAGCCTCAATCACAGCGGCTACAGCGACGTGGGCTACGACCTGAGCGGCTGGATGGTCGGCCAGGATCGCCGCCTCGGCATCAATGGCGTGATGGGTTTCGCCGTGAGCCAGAGCCAAGATCTTGGACGTCTGGACGAATTCGCCGACCAGGGACGCAGTCGCGCGGTCGAAGGCACGCTCTACGGCGGCATCGTGCAGAACCAGTGGTATGCGATGGGGCGGCTCGGCATGGGCACGTATCGCGAAGACATGCGCCGCCACATCGAGCTGGGCAGCGACGTCGAAAGCGTCGCCAGCAACACCAACGGAACCTATGACGTGGCCTACGGCGAAAGCGGCTACCGCATGCAGTGGGGCGGCGTGAACGTCACCCCGTACTTGAACCTGCAGTACGCCAACATCCGTACCGATGGATTCAACGAACTCGGCGGCGACGGCTTCGGGCTGAAGGCGGGAAGCCAGGACATCGAACGCTGGCAGGCCGGTGCAGGTTTGCGCGCGGGACGCGGCTGGGCGCTGTCGGGCGGCGGCCGTTTCAGCCTGCAGGCGCACCTGCTGTGGCAGCGGGCCTTCAGCATGCGCGGCGACGTGCTCGACGCCAGCTTCGCGGTACTCAACCAGTGGGCGCCCGTGGGCGGCATCGGCCTGTCGCGGTATGGCGGCGATGCCGGCGTGAACCTGGACTGGAGCATCAACAAGCGTTCCAGCCTGTCGCTGGGCATGGACCAGTACGTGGCCCAGCACGAGCACGGCAAGATGGATACCCTGGCCTACCGTCTTTCGTTCTGAGGCTTCGTTCGGCAGTAGCGACGGGGTCACGGCCCGCCCGCGGCGCGTTTGCCTCGCGAATCAGGCCGACATTTTTCCCGCAATCTTGTGCGATGATTCCGAAAGGAAGTGCTGGCGGAGTCCAGTCGCGGGCCGCCGCGCTAGGGAAGCATGGGATGCCCCATGAGGGGCGCAGGGGAAACTATGGATAGTGGTCTGGGCGGACTTCGCTTCCGCCAGTTGTCTGTGCTGGTGGGCATGGCGCTGGGTTTGAGCGCCTGCGGTGGTGGTGGCAACGGCAACGTCAAGCCGGCCGCGCCTTACACGCCACCCACGCCGGGGTATCAGCCTCCGACGCCCGGGCAGGGCGGTGGCAGCACGCCACCGACGACACCGCCGCCGGCTCCGCCGACCAATCCACCGCCGACGCCGCCGGTCGACGCGCAGCTCTCGCTGACCAACGCCAAGGCCGCCCAGCAGGCCGGCTTTACCGGTACGGGCGTGACTATCGGCGTGGTCGATACCGGCATCATGCGCAACCACCCGGCGCTGGCGGGCAAGGTCACCAAGGAGCTGGCCTACATCGACCCCGCCACCAACAACCTTGCCGTCGACGACGTGATCGGCCACGGCACCTGGGTGTCCGAGATCGCAGCTGGCAGCGCCTTCGGCAAGTTCGCCGGTGGCGTGGCGCCCGGCGCGTCGCTGGTGTCGGCGCGCATCCTGTCGGACAACGCAGGCGACGACAACGGCAGCGCGCCGCCGGCCAAGGTCACGGCGTCCACCGGGCAGTTCCTCGGTTACGTCAACGCCGACCTGATCAAGGCCGGCGCCAAGGTCATGAACAATTCCTGGGGCGGCATTACCTGGGATACCAGCGACACGGCCACCACCAAGGCCTTCCACGACGCCTACAGCAATTACATCAACACCTGGGGCGGCTTGGTCGTGTTCGCGGCGGGCAACGACTCGCAGGCCAACCCCAGCACCACGGCGGCCCTGCCCAGCGTGCCCGGCGCGCAGGATCTGGAAAAGGGCTGGCTGGCCGTGGTGGCGGTGAACAGCAACAACCCCACGCAGCTGTCGAGCTATTCCAATCAGTGCGGCGTCGCCATGAACTACTGCCTCGCCGCGCCGGGCGAGGTGATCGTCAGCGGCAAGGACGACACCGCCAACAACGCCACCTACTGGATCGTCGGCGGCACGTCGCTGGCGGCGCCCCAGGTTTCCGGCGCCGCCGCGCTGGTGTGGCAGGCCTTTCCGTATTTCACCAACGACCAGGTGCGCCAGACCCTGCTCGGCACGGCCGACGACTTGGGCGCGCCGGGCGTCGATCCGGTATTCGGCTACGGCATGCTCGACGTCGGCAAGGCGGTCAAGGGCCCGGGCCGTTTCGACTGGGGCACCTTCAGCGTCACACTCAACACCAACTCCACCTGGGGCAACGCCATCAGCGGCAACGGCGGCCTGACCAAGGACGGCACCGGCACGCTCACGCTCACGCAGGCACCGAGCTACCAGGGCGACACGCACGTGGTGCATGGCGCGCTGGCGGCGCCGTCGCTGGCCGGCGCGCTTTACCTCGACAACGTCGATGCCGTGATGACGGGCGCGCACAGCTTCGGCGCGGACGTGCAGAACCTCGGCACCCTGGTCGTCGCGGGCGGCGACGTGCACGTCAACGGCAGCTACTACCAGGGCTTCTCCCAGACCGATGGACAGATCGGGCGGCTTGCCGTCGAACTGGGTCGTTCGCTCAACGTCGACGGCAAGGCCGTGCTCGTCGGCGGCAACCTCTACGTCATCGGCGCGATGCAGGGCTACGTCGCCAACGCGCACACCAATGTGCTTACCGCGAAAGGCGGCCTGAGCGGCACCTTCACCGGGCTCGACGTGGCGCAGGGCGTATTGCTCTCCGCCTCGCTCAACTACGACAGCACCAGCGCGTGGTTGAACGTCACCCAGGTGCAGGCGAGCGCCGTGACCGGCATGAGCTACACGCCGGCGTCGTTCGGCGCCGCGCAGCGCGTGGACAACGCCTTCGGCGCGATCAACGAGCAGCTCGCGCAGGGCGGCGCGACTACCGGCGGCGGCCCGGTGCCCACGGGCTTTATCGAAGGCGCGGCCAACCTGCAGCAGACCCAGACGACGGCCGCGCTGCAGCGTTCACTGGAGAGCCTGTCCGGCCAGCTGCACGCCGCCAGCACCGCGATGACCTTCGAAGCCATCGATGCCGGCACGCGCGCGTTGTCCGATCACTTCGACGGGCTGGCCAACACGCGCACCACCGGCGGCTGGGCGCAGACGCTGGGCTACCACGGCAGCATGAGCCGCAGCGGCTACGGCGATGTCGGCTACGACCTCAGCGGCTGGATGGCCGGCCAGGATCGCAAGCTCGGCGCCAACGGCGTGCTCGGTTTCGCCGTGAGCCAGAGCCAGGGGCTGGGCCGCCTCGCCGAATACGCGGACCAGGGCACGAGCAACGCCGTCGAAGGCATGCTTTACGGCGGCGTCATGCACGACGACTGGTACACCATGGGCCGCCTGGGCTACGGCACCTACCGGGAAAACATGCGCCGCCATATCGAGCTGGGCAGCGACCTCGCCGGCGTGGCCAGCGACACCAATGGCCGGTACACCGTGGCCTATGGCGAAAGCGGCTATCACGCCACGCTCGGCGGCCTGGACTTCACCCCGTACGCCAACATGCAGTACGCGCACATCCAGCGCGATGGCTTCAACGAACTGGGCGGCTACGGTTTCGGCCTGAAGGCCGGCACGCAGAACGTGGAGCGCTGGCAGGCCGGCGTCGGCGTGCGCGTGGGCCACAGCTGGTCGTTCGCCCATGGCCGCAGCCTGAGTCTGCAAGGCCGCGCGCAATGGCAACAGGCGTTCGCCATGCATGGCGATGTGTTCGACGCGAGCTTCACCGGCGTGGATCAATGGGCGCCGGTCGGCGGCGTGGGCTTGTCGCGCTACGAAGGGCAGGTGGGATTGTCGCTGGACTGGACGATGTCGGCGCGGTCGAGCGTGCAGTTCGGGATGGATCAGTACGTTGGGCAGAACAGCCAGGGAATGATGGGCACGCTCAACTATCGGTTGAGTTTCTGAGGGCGCGACGTTTGCCTTTTGGCCTTCTCCCTCTCCCCTTTGGGGAGAGGGCCGGGGTGAGGGGCCAACTTGGCCTCACCATTTCATTCCTGGCCGTATCCCGCGGTGCGGGTGCTCCACGCGCTCCGCGTTTGTCTGATCTATGTCGGGATGGTGGTACTTACCAACGGTGAGGCCAAGTTGACCCCTCACCCCAACCCTCTCCCCGAAGGGGAGAGGGAGTGATGCGCGCGTCGCACATCAACGCAGGTAATCGTCACGCCTTCCCGTGGAACAACTCCCGCCCAATCAACATGCGGCGGATTTCATTCGTGCCTGCGCCAATCTCGTAAAGCTTCGCATCGCGAAGCAGGCGGCCCGCCGGGAATTCGTTGATGTAGCCGTTGCCGCCCAGCGTCTGGATGGCTTCCAGCGCCACCTTCACCGCATTCTGCGAGGCATTGAGCAGGCAGGCCGCGGGGTCGATGCGCGACTTCACGTTGCTGTCGAACTGCTGCGCCACCATGTACGCAAAGCCACGCGAACTCTGCAGCGCGGTGTACATGTCGGCGATCTTCGCCTGCATCACCCCGAACGTGCCGATGGGCGCGTTGAACTGCTTGCGCTCGCGCACGTAGGGCAGGGAGATGTCGAGCGCCGCCTGCATCAGGCCGATGGGCCCGCCCGACAGCACCAGGCGTTCGGTATCCAGGCCGCTCATCAGCACGCGCACGCCTTCGTTCACCTCGCCGACGATGTTTTCCTCGGGAATCTCGCAATCCTCGAACACCAGTTCGCAGGTGTTGGAGCCGCGCATGCCGAGCTTGTCGAGCTTCTGCGCGGTGCTGAAACCCTTCATGCCCTTTTCGACGATGAAGGCCGTCATGCAGCGGCTGCCGGCGGGACGCGGCGCGGTGCGCATGTACACCAGCAGCACGTCGGCGTCGGGGCCGTTGGTGATCCACATCTTGGAGCCATTGGCGACCCACACGTCGCCCTTCTTCTCCGCCTTGCAGCTCATCGAGCCGACCACGTCGGAGCCGGCGCCCGGTTCGCTCATCGCCAGCGCGCCCACGTATTCGCCCGAGCACAGCTTGGGGATGTACTTGCGCCGCTGCGCTTCGTTGCCGTTGTGGAAGATGTTCTGCACGCACAGATTGGAATGCGCGCCATAGGAAAGACCGACCGAGCCGGACGCGCGGGAGATTTCTTCCATCGCCACCATGTGGGCGAGGAAACCCATGCCGCTGCCGCCGTATTCCTCCGGGATGGTGATGCCGAGCAGGCCCATGTCGCCGAACTTGCGCCACAGGTCGGCGGGAAACAGGTTCTCGCGGTCGATGTGGTCAGCGCGGGGCGCGATCTCCTTTTCCGAAAACGCGTGCACGCTTTCGCGCAGCAGATCGATCTCTTCACCCAGCGGAAACGGACGCATGCCTACGGACTCCGGAATTGCAGAAGGCCTTCATGGTAACGCGCCGCCCGTGACAAGCCGTTGCGCGACGCACAACCGTCGCTGCCGCGCGGCGCGCTTTTCCGCTTGGAAACAAGGTCTCAGCCGGGATTCAGCGTACGGGCGAGCGCGGCGAGCCGGTCGCGCTGCACGAGGATCTGCATCAGCTGGCCCAGCACCAGCCGCGCCGTTTCGTCGTCCGCGTGGGTCGCCAGCGGCTGCAGCAATGCCGCGCCGTCGGTTTCATCCTGGGCGGCAAGGCGGTTCGCCAGGGCGTCCCCCAACTGGGCCAGCGCGTCGACGGCGATCTTGCCAGCGTTCGCCACGGCATCGCGCGCCGCAGGCGAAGCCATCGCGACGCGGTTCACGCCCAGCGCGGAGAGCTGTCCCAGCAGCGTATGCGCCGCGGCGAGAAAACGCAGCAGCGTTTCCGTCCCGCGCTGGTGCTGCCCCGGTTCGCGCAGCATGTTGGCGAGCACCGCGCTCAGGGCGGCATTCGCGTTGTGCGCATCGCGCCGGGCGATGCGGTAGTCGAGATCGTCGCGGCGTCCACTGGCGTACTGCTGGATGATCCGCTCGAGATAGCGCGCATCGCTGCGCACCGTGTCGGCCAGCACGTCGTCGAAACGGCGCCCCTGCCAGTCCGGCAAGATCAAGCGCATGGCCAGCGCCGCGATGGCGGCGCCGATCAGCGTGTCGAGCAGGCGCGGCCACATGGCGTCATAACCACTGCCCACCTGATTGAAGCAGAGCACCACGAACAGCGTGATGGCAGCCGTAGCCGTGGTGTAGCGGCGAAGGCGCGCGGCGAAGAACGCCACGCCGGACAGCACGATCAGCAGCAACTGCCATGTGCCGAACGGCGCCAGCTGCAGCGTGGCCCACCCGAGCACGAGGCCGACCATCGTGCCGGCCACGCGCTGCACCAGGCGCCGGCGCGTGGCGCCATAGCTGGGCTGGCAAACCAGCAAAGTGGTCAGCAGGATCCAGTAGCCGTGCCTGGGATGCACCGCATGCAGCACGGCGTAGCCCACCAGCAGCGCAAGCGAAAGGCGCAGCGCATGGCGAAAACGGAACGAGCGCGGCGTAAGCTGCATGCGGATGCGCTCCCACGCTTCGCCCAGCGTCTGCGGCGCCGGATTCTGCAGCAGGCGTTCGGGTTTGCTCCGGGGCAGTTCGTCCGACGCGTCGCCCGCCAAGCGTTGCTGGATGGCGGTGAGATTGCGGACCAGCGCCTCCAGCGCGCGCAGCAGATGTGCCGCAGGCGGATGTGGTTGATCACGCAAGGCTGCCAGCGCGGCTTGCAGATCCTGCACCGAGGCTTCGCTGCCCGCATTGGCGGCAGGTGCAGTGCGCAGCCGCAGCGCGTTGGCGCGTTCGCGGCAGGTGTCCGCTTCCAGCCGCAACAGATGCTCGCAGCGGAACAGCACGTCGCTATGGAACAGCGATTCGGCCAAGGCATCGTAGGGATAGTGCGCCGAGCTGATGCGCTCGTGGATGTCCTGCGCGAGGAAATACATCTGCAGCCGTTCCGCCGTCGCGCCGCGCGGCCGCCGCACGCCGATGCGGTCGACCAGCACCAAACGTGTATCGTTGAGCGCCTCGACCACGCGCTCGTTCTGCATGGCGAGCGACCACTGCATCGCCTCGCGATCGACGCCATGAACCGGCGTGAACAACGCCGCCTTGCCTTCCAGGTATCCCGCCAGGGCATCGAACAGCCGCGCCAGCGACAGCCGCACCGCCAGCTGCGGCGACAGCACGCTCCACAACAGCGACAGCACGCCGTACCACGCCGCTCCGCCGAGCAGCAGCGCGGGCTGATACCACCAGGCACCGCTACTGGCCTGATCGGCGCCGATCATGGTGTAGACCGCCAGCAGCAACGTGGCGCCGGCCACGGTGGCGTAACGCTCGCTCGCCGCACCCAGCATCACCAGCGCGAAGGTCGACAGCGGCAACCCGATGGCGAACAGCACGGGATAGGGAAACAGCCATTGCACCGCGAAGGCGGAGATGGCGAAGCAGGCCAGGGTCAACAGCAGCGTCGTGAGGCGATTGCGCCAGTAATCTTCCGTTTCGGCCAGCGCGCAGGCGATGACGCCAAGCAGGATCGACACGACTTCTTCCACGCGCCCCGTGCCGAAGCACCAGGCCACGGCGCCGCCCAGTGCGAGCAGCACGCGCAGGCATTCGGCGTAGCGGTCGGAGCCGCGGAGGCGGCGCCAGCGGTGGGTGAGGGTGTTGAGCATGCGCGCAGCATACGATGGCGCGGTTGTTTTGTTTTGGTTGATGCTTGGGGATGGGGTGTGGCGGGGATTTTGGGGAAGGTCATGCGAGGTGCGAGTGGTGCACCGGTGCTTTCTTCATCTTTCGTTTGGGCCAAAGATCAGGAGGAGACCCAATTTCACCTCGCCGCTGCATTCTTTAGCCGTCATCCCTGCGAAGGCAGGGATCCAGTGACTTTACGTTCGGTTGTCGCGTGGAGTCTGGTCGGTACGTCTTTGCATTTCCGCGACCGGGTCGGCCGCGTAGGCGGCCAGGTCGCGGAAGCGTATGAAGAAGCAATCACCATCACGCGACAACCGGGTGCAAAGTCACTGGATTCCTGCCTTCGCAGGAATGACGGCACTTTTGAAGTAGCGAGGCAAGCCCCTCTTCGCCGTGGTTGTTTCCAATCCCACCCGAACACCTAAAAGAAAACGCCGGCACAAGGCCGGCGTCCCATCAACACAACAACCCCACCAATCACTGACCGCGCATGCGACCAGCAAAGCGCGGACCATGGTTGCCCATGCTCGGCAGCTTGATCTTGCCGATGGCGTCGATGCGCTCCTCGGCCAGGCGGTCGGCGGCCTTGTAGGTCGGCACGCCCTGGGTCTTGGAGATTTCGAAGATGCGGCCCAGGTTGTAGTAGATCGTGCGCATCATGCGCATGGCGCGCTCGCGGTTGTAGCCGTCGATTTCCAGCGACACGTTCATCACGCCGCCCGCGTTCACCGCATAGTCCGGCGCATACAGCACGCCGCGGCGCTGCAGTTCGTCGCCGATGGCGTCGGTGGCCAGCTGGTTGTTGGCCGCGCCGCAGATGATCTTGGCCTTGATGCGGTCGATGGTCTGCTCGTTGAGCGTGCCGCCCAGCGCGCAGGGCGAGTACACGTCGGCGTCGACGTCGTAGATCTCGTCCAGGCCCACGGCTTCGCAGCCCAGTTCGTCCACGCAGCGCTGCACGGCGTCCTTGTTGATGTCGGTGACGAACACCTTGGCGCCCTGTTCGCGCAGCAGCTTGATGAACTCGCTGCCCACGTGGCCGCAGCCCTGCACGGCGTAGGTGTACTTGCCCACGTCTTCGTTGCCGTGCTTGAACTGCAGCGCGGCCATCAGGCCCTGCAGGGTGCCGAAAGCGGTGAACGGCGACGGGTCGCCCGAGCCGCCGTGCACCTGGTGCACGCCGGTGACGTATTCGGTTTCACGGAAAACGTATTCCATGTCGTTGACGTCGATGCCGACGTCCTCGGCCGTGATGTAGCGGCCGTTGAGCGAGTTGACGAAGCGGCCGAACGCGCGGAACAGCGCCTCGGACTTGTCCTTGCTCGGATCGCCGATGATCACGGCCTTGCCACCGCCCAGGTTCAGGCCGGCCACGGCGTTCTTGTAGGTCATGCCGCGCGACAGGCGCAGCACGTCGTTCACCGCGTCCTGCTCGCTCTTGTACGGCCACATGCGCAGGCCGCCGAGCGCGGGGCCCAGCACCGTGTTGTGGATCGCGATGATGGCCTTCAGGCCGGCGTCCTGGTTGTGGCAGAACACGACTTCTTCGTGACCCGTTTTGGCGATGGTTTCGAAAATCATTGGAACGGAGACTCCACGTTTGGCGGTGCTGTGGGGACGGGCATCCGCAGGAATGGAGGCGGGGGTCGATCCAGTGCGGCCCCGCCGGGTTACTAACAACGGCCTTAAAGTCAAAACCCCGACCAGTGGTCGGGGCGGTGAATTTAGTCCGATAGTCTAGTACGTCCCCGGGCGGAGGGTTGTTGCGATGCCGCAAGTGGCTGGCGTACGGAGGTTTTTTGCTCGCCTCCGCACGCCGGCTGGTCAGAACGTCACCGTCGCGCGAAGCCAGTAGTACCGGCCCATCACGTCGTAGGTGGCGACGTCGGTGTTCGAGTTCGTCACGTTGTTCTGGTAGAGCAGGGGCGGCTGCTTGTCGGTCAGGTTGTCGATGCCCAAGTCCAGCCGCGTGTGCCACGGCGCGAAGTCATAGCCGGCCTGGACGTTGTGGTAGGCATACGCGCCCACCTTGCGCACCACCGCCGGCAGCGAGAGATCCGCCGACAGCTGCTGCTGCGCGTCGGCGCTGCCCACCTGCGTGCGGCCGATGTAACGGATGCGCCAGCTCGCGCTCCACGGGCCGCGCGTCCAGTTCAGCGTGGCCAGGCCGCGCCAGCGGGGGAAGTTGCCATAGGCATAGGTGTACTTGCCGGCGTTGTGGATGGTGACCGCGGTGGGGTCCGCCGGATCGGGATTGACGTCGTAGCGCGCCACGTAGGTCCAGTCCAGGCGCGCATTGAAGCGGCCCAAGCGCGTTTCGTCGAAGCGATAGGCCAGCGTGCCGTCCACGCCCTTGGTGGATAGCGCGCCCAGGTTCACCGTGGGCTCGGCCACGTAGTTGATGTTGCCGGTATCGAAGCGGTGGATGAAGCTGCAGAACGGGCTGGATGCGTTGGCGTAGCACTGGTTGAGCACCGTCTGCGCCGAGATCGCCGTGATGGTGTCGTTGAGGTTGATGCGCCACACGTCCGCGCTCATCGACAGGCCCGGCAGCCACTGCGGGTCGTACACCACGCCGAAGTCGAACGACTTGCCCTGCTCGGGCTTGAGTTGATAGCCGGCCGGCACGGCGCCGGACGTCTTGGCGGAGATCTGCGGGTTGGCCTGCTGGTAGCTGCCATCGGTGGGCACGTTGGCGCAAGCCTGCGCATGCCCGCCCGTGTAGAAGTTGCAGGGGTCGTTGACCGTGGGCGAGTCGTTGGCGATGCCCGAATACAGTTCGTTGATGTTCGGCGCGCGGAACACCTGGGACACCGTGCCACGCAGCAGCAGGTTCTGGATCGGCCGCCATTCCAGCGCCACCTTGCTGCTGGTGTTGCTGCCGGCGGTGCTGTAGTCGGAATAGCGCGAGCCCACGGTGATGTTCAGCGCCTGCGCCCAGGGCTGGTCCGCAAGCAAGGGGAACAAGGCTTCCGCATAGGCTTCCTTCACGTTGAAGCTGCCCGACAACACCGTGGTACAGAACTCCACGATGCCGCAAAGGCCATTGGCGTCGCCAACCGCCAGCGGATCGGTCCTGGTGGAGGTGCTTTCCTTGCGATAGGAGACACCCGTGGCAAGGCTCACCTCGCCGGCGGGGAGACTGAACAGGTTGCCGTTCGCGTTCGCTTCGAATTGCTTGACGATGTAGTCGTTGGTGGCCGTCGGGTTGCGCTGGATGTCGCGCAATGCAGCGATGGTGGTGGGGTCGTTGACGTTGAAGATATTGATCGGCGTGCAGTTGGCGATGGGGTTGCCGGGCGTGCCGCAGGTCACCTTGCCGGTCGAGGCATCGAGATACGACGGGCCCAATCCCTGCTGAAGCTGCGCATAGTCGAGAAAGCCGTAGTTGACGGATTTCTGCCGCACCTTGCCGTAGTTGAGATTGGCGTCCCACTGCCAGGAGCTGTCGCCAAAGCTGCCGCGCAGCCCCGGCGTGAACTGCATGTTGTAGGTCTTGTATTCGTAGCGTCGGTAGCCCAGCGTGGTGAAGCGCGTGTTGAAGTCGCCGTAGCTGTCGCCGGTGACGCGGTCAGTGCCGAAGTTCACGCCGAACGGGTTGTAGTAGTTCTGCGCGGACACCACGAAGTTGTCGCCGTTGGCGAACACCGGCACCGGCGCGATCTGCGAATCGGACTGGGTCTTGGTGTAGTAGAAGTTGGCATACGACTCCACGGCGTCCGTCAGCTTGTACTTGCCAATCAGGAACAGGCTGTTGCGCTCCTGCGGCGTCTGCAGGATGTTGTCGCCCTGGTAATTGTAGGTGTCCGCGTTGCTGTAGCAGTGATAGTCGTTGAGCGTGGTGGCGCCGCTGACGCCGGGGTTGAGCGACACGCGCGAGCCGCAGCCGATCTGGCCGGCCACCGCGCGGGGCAGGGTGATGGAGCCCGACGGCGTGGCGGACGATCCGCTCACGATCACCTTCCCGTCGGTGAGATTGAGCGCGTCGCGCGAAAACGCGCGGGCGCTGGCTGATACCGCGTCCAGGCTCTGGTGGTCGATGCCGGCCACGATGCTGCCGCGCTCGCCGGTATGGCCGGCGGTAAGGGAGAAGTTGCGGCGGAAGCCATCGCCGTGGCTGCTCTCGCCGAAATCGCCGGAGAACTGCACGCCGTTGAACTTGTCCCGGAGGATGAAGTTCACAACGCCGCCGATGGCGTCGGAGCCATAGATGGCCGAGGCGCCGTCGCTCAGCACTTCCACGCGGTCGATCATGTTCGCCGGGATGCTGTTGACGTCGTTGTAGGCCAGGCGCACGCCATTGACGAGGATCAGCGTGCGCTTGTCGCCCATGCCGCGCAGCGAGATCGTGGCCGCGCCGGTGCCGCCGCCGTTGTTGGTATTGGCATTGGTGGCATTGCCCGCGATCGATGGCAGTTCCTGCACCACGTCGCCCAGCGTGGCCTTGCCGCTGGCGGCGATCTGCGAACGGTCGACCGTCACCACCGGGTTCGCGGTTTCCACGTCCACGCGGCGGATGCGCGAGCCGGTGACCGTCACGCTTTCGAGTGTCTTGGCCTTGTCCGTGCTGGCAGATGCGCTGTCGGTGGCCGGCGCAGCTTGCTGGGCGAAAACGGTGGAAGGCAGCAAGGCCGCCATGAGCGCGAACGGCGTCATCAAGGCCAGGGCGAGCGGTGTGAATCGAAATGCAGACGGCGGGTCGTACGTGGGATGCATGGGATTCCTCGCGTGACAGGTCGACTTCGGGTAAGGAGCCATTTCGGCAGGCAACACGCCGCCAGGCCGGGCATGCGCCCAACCGGATCGTTCTGCCGTTGAAGCGCGACAGCGCGAGCGCCGTGCACTCCGTGATCGCCCGCCGTGGTGGCGACGGGCAGGTTGACGTTCTCAGCCGTTGCCGAGTGCGCCGGTTTCCTGCTGCCAGTACACGGCGTAGCGTTCGCCATGCACCTGATTGAGCGGAACGACGGCCAGCTTGCCGTCGCGCGTCTGTGCCTCGAAGCGAAGATCCTGCACGGACAGCACCTTCAGCCAGGGCGCTTTCTCCGCATCACCTGCGGTGACACGTGGCGCCGGCCATGGCTTGGGCTCGGGCTTGGGCGCCGCGTCGTAGCCGCAGTACTGCATGTCGTGGGTCAGGCCCTTGTCGCCCAGACGCGCCGCCAGCACCAGCGGACCGTAGAGCGCCGCCTGCAGATGGTCGTCGCCGGGTAGCGAGACGGTATCCAGCTGCATGGGCAGCTCCAGCTCGATCTGGTCGCCGTCGTGCCATGAACGCTGAAGCGTCAGATAGCTTCCGGGCGAGGCAAGCACATCCAGCGGCTGGCCGTTGATGCGTACGCGCGCGCCATGGCCGATCCAGCCAGGCACGCGAAGATTCAGCGCGAACGTGGCCGGCTCGGCGAGCGTCAGCCGCAACCGCGTAAGGGCTTCGCGAGGGAAGGCGGTTTCCTGGCGCAAGCGCAGCTTGCGTTCCGGCCAATGCAGTTCCGAGGGGATGAACAGATTGACGTAAAGATCGTCGCCGTCGTGGAAGTAGATGTTGTCGTTGAAGCGCGCGAACTCTTCGGCGCCCGTGCCGGTGCAACACCAGAACGAATCCGTGGGCGAGTTGTAGAACTTCGCGGCGCCCGGCTGCAGCGGGTAGTAGTAAAGCTTCATGCCGTCGCCGTCCTGCGTGCCCAGCCGCGCGTTGTAGAGCGTGCGCTCGTAGTAGTCGAAAGCGCGAGGGTCGCCATTCCACGCATAGACGTGGCGCGTCAGCTTCATCAGGTTGTAGGCCACGCAGCACTCAGCGCTGTAGAGGCCAAGTTGACCCTTGAGGTCGCCGGGCGGCGTGTTCCAGAACTCGTCGTTGCTCGAACCGCCCGTGGCGTAGGTGCGTTGGCGCGTGACCGTTTCCCAGAAGAACTCCGCGATGCGCCGGTAGCGCGGCTCGCCCGTCAACTCGTAGCGGCGCGCCGCGCCCAGGATCTTGGGTATCTGCGTATTGCTGTGCAGGCCTTGCAGCTCATCGCGATGGCCGGCCAGCGGATCGAACAGCGATGCCTGGTCGAACCGATGGGCGGCATCCAGGTAACGCTCGTTGCCGGTGATGGCGTAGAGCTGATACAGGCCGTCGTTCATGCCGCCGTATTCGGTCTTGAGGATGTGCGCCATCTGCGCATCGGAAAAACCGTTGAGCCAGCGCACCGTCCAGTTGCCGATACCCACGGCGACCTGCAGCGCCTGCGCATTGCCGGCGTACTCGTGCATGTCGAGCATGCCGGCGAGAATCTTGTGAATCGTATAGAACGGCGCCCACACCTTCTGGCCGCTGCTCAGCCGGTCGAAGAAGCTCTCAGGAAACGCGCTCAGGTATCCATTCGGCTGCTGGCAGGCCGCCAGCGCGGCCACCAGTTGATCGCCGCGCTGCTTCAGCTCCGTGTCGCCGGTGCTGGCATAGGCCAGGGCCACCGCGGAGAGATAGTGGCCGCCAGCAAAGTGGCCGCGCAGTTCGCAGTCGGGTTTTTCCCAGCCACCGAGCGGTTGCGCGGTGGAGGCGATGCCCGCCTGCACGCGGAACGCATGGGCCAGCCGATCGACCGGCAGCGTGTGCAGGTAGCGCTGGTTGATGGCCGCGGCGCGGGAGAATTCGCTGTCGAGCAGGCGCACCTGGCGCAGATCGAAGGGCTGTACGCGGCGTACCGGCTTATCCTGCACGGCCGTGGCAAGGCTGGCGCTCGCGGGTGTGGCCGTGTCGGCGACATCGGGTGCAAGCGCCATCGCCTTGGGCAGCACCGCCAGCGAGGCGAGCGTCGTCGCTGCGCGCTTCAGGAAGCGTCTGCGGTGGTCGACGCGTTCAGGCATGTGTCCTCCCCGACCAGTCTGAGCATCTCGTGCGGCGGCGATCCACCGCGCTGTATTTCATCCTGCCGTCACATGGAGGAAGCGTCTTGTGTCATTTGCGGAAATCGCATGCGGAATTCCGCACAGTTTTGTGTCCGGCGCATTTCGCCTACGGCGTGCATGCGTGCGAATGAAACGATGGACATGACAACTGATGACAGCACGCGTTGCGTCAGCGCGCGACTGGATGGGACTTCAAGGTTCGCGCCTTCTAAGACGTCATGGTTTATGAGTGTCTTGAGCCATCGGCGCGCACGCTGCTTCTGAGTCAGGCGCAACACGTCGGCTCATCCGTGTGGGAATTCCGGCCGGACTGAGCACCATTTCGGGCAACCACTGAACACCCACGGGGCTGACCATAGGGGGGGAGGGGCTTGGGGCCATATCCTGGAAAGGCCCGCTTCCGACCTACGGCGGACATTGCATTTCGGCGAGTAGGGGAGCGCAAGAGCACCATGGAACTGCTTTTACAAGTAGAGGACACCTTTGAAATCGCCGGCCATGGTCTCCGTGTGCCTCATGCCTGTCCTGTGTAGCGCAAGGCGTCGACCAGCAATGAGAAGGCGGGCGAGGGGTGTCTGCGGCTCGGGTAATAGAGATGGTAAGGCTCGAAGGTCTTGCGCCAGCTTGAAAGCACCTCAACCAATTGCCCCGCGACCAGGTGTGCCTGCATGTAGGCCAGCGGCAGATAGGCCAAGCCAAGCCCATTCAGTGCGGCATCCCGTGCTGAGGCGATGCTGTTGCTGATGAACTGACCATCCACTTTGACGCGCTGCTCCCGGCCAGCTTTTGTAAACACCCAGGCGAAGTATTCACCGTGGGTCGGCAGGCGGAGATTGATGCAGGTGTGTTCAGTCAGGTCGCGCGGGTGCTTCGGCACCTGGCGTTTGGCAAAGTAGGCCGGCGATCCGACGACCGCCATCGGATGCGCCGAGCTGATCTGTACGGCGATCATGTCCTTGGCCACCAGACCACCGCGACGAACGCCTGCGTCATAGCGGCCGCTGACGATGTCGGTAAGTCCGTAGTCGATGGTGAGCTCGACCCGGATGTCCGGATATTGCGGCAGGAAGCGGGTGAGGGCCGGCTGCAGCACGTTGTGCATCGCGTATTCGTCGGCGTTGAGGCGGATGGTGCCCGCGGGCTTGTCGCGCAGTTCGGTGATCTCCTCCAGGCCCGCATCGATCTGGCCCATCGCCGGGCCGATGAACCCCAGCAGCCGCTCGCCAGCCGGCGTCAACGACACGCTGCGCGTGGTGCGCGAAAGCAGGCGCAGGCCCAGTCGTGCTTCCAGTCCTCGGATGGTCTGGCTCAGAGCAGATTGCGAGACGCCGAGCTTGGCGGCCGCTCGCGTGAAGCTGGCTTCTTCTGCGACGGTCAGGAATGCCACCAGGTCTTTGAGCTGATGCCCGTTCATTGATAAGACCAGCTTATGATGAGGTTCGTATTTTGGCGGATTATCAGCATGGTGGCCAAGGCTTACCGTATCTCCCGGTGGCATCGATGGATGCCGGGAAATCAGGAGGCCGCGATGGAAGCTGTGACATTCAAGAACTACGTGTGGGACGTGGCAGGTATTTTGCGCCTGCCCGCGGATTTCGATCCGAGCCGCCAATACGCGGCCATCGTCTGCGTGCATCCCGCAGGCGGCGTGAAGGAGCAAACCGGCGGCCTGTATGCGGAAAAGCTGGCCGCACAGGGCTTCGTCACGCTGGCCTATGACGCCACTTTCCAGGGCGACAGCACGGGCGAGCCGCGCCATCTGGAAAACCCCAACATGCGCGTGGAGGACGTGAGCGCCGCCATCGACTACCTGAGCACCTTGCCCTATGTGGACAAGGAGCGCATCGGCGTGCTGGGTATTTGCGCGGGCGGTGGCTATGCGACCAACGCCACCGTGATCGATAGCCGCATCAAGGCGCTGGGCACGGTAAGCGCCGTGAACTATGGCCAGATGTACCGGCACGGTTGGGACAATACCGCCAAGCCGCAGGATTGCCTGGCCCTGCGCGACTTGGCAGCCGCGGCCCGTTCCGCGGAAGCCAATGGCGAGCCCACGCAGTACCTGCCCACGGTGCCCGACGATCGCGAGAACGCGGCCAAGATCCATCCCGACTTCGCCGAGGCCTACGACTACTACCGCACACCGCGAGCCCAACACCGCAATGCCCCCGGCAAGCTGACCACGCGCAGCCTGGCGCAACTGGTGACCTACGACGCCTTCAACAACGTCGAACTGTTCCTGACCCAGCCGGTGCAGATCATCGCCGGCAGCATGGCCGGCACGCGCTGGATGAGCGAGGACCTGTTTCGCCGTGCTGCCAGCAAAAACAAGGATCTGCTGGTCGTCGAAGGCGGCACCCACATGGCCATGTACGACCAGCCCGCGATGGTGGAAGCCGCCGTGGGCAAGTTGGCGCCGTTCTTCAAGACCCACCTGTAAGTACAGGCACTCCCAAAGGAGCATCTCATGAGCCAAAAGCAATCCGTCACTTTCAAGAACCGCAGTTGGGACGTGGCTGCCACATTGCGCCTGCCCGAAGGGTTCGATCCGGCCAAGAAATACGCAGCCATCATCTGCGCCCACCCCATCAGCAGTTGCAAGGAGCAAACGTCGGGCAGCATCTACGGTGAAGCGTTGACCAAGGAAGGCTTCATCACACTGGCCTTCGACGCCTCTACGCAGGGAGTGAGCGGCGGCGAGCCGAAGTACAGCGAAGATCCCGGCATGCGCGTGGAGGACTTCCGTTGCGCCGTGGACTACTTGGTCACGCTGCCTTACGTGGATGAAGACAAGATCGGTGTACTTGGCGTGTGCGGCGGCGGGGCCTATGCCGCCAATGTGGCCATGACCGAAAAGCGCATTAAAGCGGTGGGCACCGTGGTTGCCACCAACTACGGCCGCATGATGCGCGACGGTGATATGTCGCCCGATGCAGCGCTGAAAACGCTAGAGGCGATCGGCAAGCAACGCACGGCTGAAGCGCGCGGCGCCACTCCCTTGATCGTGGGTTATATCCCCTTCGCCAATCAGGCCGAACGCGAGAAGGCTGGCGTCAACGACGTGGACATGATCAACGCCATCGACTACTACCTGACGCCGCGCGGCCAGCAGCCCGGCTCGCCCAACAAGCTGCGCCTCACCAGCACCGGGGCTGCACTGGGGTGGGATGCTTTCCATCTGGCCGAAAAGCTGCTGACGCAGCCGCTGCACGTGGTCTTCGGCGGCGTGCCGGGTGCCTTCGGTTCCTACGCGGATGGCCTGGAACTGTATCGTCGCGCCCGCTCAACGCAGAAGTCGATCCAGATCGTGCCGGGTGCCAGTCATTACGATCTCTACGACCAGCCTGATGCTACCGGCCAGGCATTGTCCCAACTGGTGCCTTTCTACAAACAGCACCTGGGGCTGTGAGACGAGTGGCAGCAAACCTATCTGCACGTTCACGAGATCGGTGTGCGTTGTTACGCCATCGATCCCGGGACAAGCGGAGCGAGCCCTTGTGGAATCTGTCGGATGGGCCAACCGGCATCAACATTTACGCTGCTGCGGGCTGAATAACCGTTCCGCAACGGCATCAGAAGGAATGCACCATGCAATTCAATTTGAACGGAAAGATCGCTGTCGTGACCGGTGCGGCTCAGGGGATCGGCATGGCCATTGCCGGCTCGCTATTGGCAGAGGGCGCAGAGGTCGTCATCAATGACCGCGACGAGACCAGGGTCGACGCCGCCGTGACCAAGCTCCACGCTGCGCACCCCGGCGCCACGGTGCGCGGCGTGGCGGCGGACCTGGCTTCCGCAGAGGGCTGTGCTCACCTCGTTGCGGAGGTTCCCCGGTGTGACATCCTGGTGAACAACGCCGCCATCTTCGAGACAGTCGACTTCTTCGATGTCAGCGACGACACCTGGAACCGTTACTGGGCCGTCAATGTCATGTCTGGCGTCCGGCTATCGCGTGCCTACCTACCCGCCATGCGCGAGCGAAACTGGGGGCGTGTCGTCTTCATCGATTCGGAATGCGGTATCAGCACGCCACCGGACATGCTCCACTACGCCACCACCAAGACGGCCGTGCTGGGCTTGTCGCGCGGATTGGCCAAGCGCATGGCCGGCACCGGCGTGACCGTGAACGCGGTGCTGCCCGGTCCCACCTTGAGCGAAGGTGTCGAGGCCATGCTGAAGGCGGAAACCGAGCGCACGGGCAAGAACTTGGAAGAGGTGGGCACCGAAGTGCTCAAGACCCTACGTCCCTCATCCATCACCAAGCGGTTCCAGACGGCCCAGGAAGTCGCCAACCTGGTGCTCTACACCTGCTCACCGTTGTCTTCGGGCACCACCGGTGCGGCGTTGCGCGCAGACGGCGGTGTGGCTGATACGCCGATCTGATTTTTCGGCGCCTTGACGAAGCGCTGCTTCCCGACGCTGAAGCGACGGCCAATCCAAAACACCATAGTCTGTGCCGAGGGTACTGACTATGGTGTTTTGTCCATGACGGCGAGCCGGCTGTTGCGGCGGCCATAGCTGGCGTACAGCACGCAACCGAGCAGCAGCCAGATACCGAAGCGCACATAGGTGATCCACGGCAGGCCCCAGATCAGCCAGCACGAGAAACCCACGCCGATCAGCGGCACCAGCGGCACCAGAGGCGTGCGGAAGGGGCGATGCAGATCCGGCTGCCGCCAGCGCAGCACGGCCACCGCCGTGCAGATGACGATGAAGGCGCCGAGCACGCCGATGTTCACCAGCTTGGCCAGCTCGTCGAGCGGAAACAGGCCGGCCGCCACCGTGGTCACGCCGCCGAGCAGCAGGGTGGAGCGGTGCGGTGTGCGCCAGCGTGGATGCACGGCGGCGAACCAGCCCGGCAGCAGGCCGTCGCGGCCGAGGCTGAAACCGATGCGTGCGCCGGCCAGCAGGTTGGCGAAGATCACGCTGGTGATGCCGCAGACCGAGGCCAGCGAGATCACCACCATCGCCCACGGCAGGCCGATGCGGATGAACGCATTCGCCACCGGCGCGGCGTTGTCGAGCGTGGTGTACGGCACGATGCCGGTAAGCACCAGGCAGATGGCGATGTAGAGGATCATCGCGATGCCCAGCGACAGTAGCACGGCGCGCGGCAGGTCGCGCTGCGGGTTGCGCGATTCCTCCGCCGCGGTGGTGAGCATGTCGTAGCCGAATACCGCGAAGAACACCACCGCCGCGCCGGTCACCACGCCATGCATGCCGAACGGCATGAAGGGATGCCAGCGTTCCGGCTTCACGTAGGCGGCGCCGGCGATGACGATCAAGGCCGCGCCGGCGATCTTGATCGCGACGATCAGCGTGTTGAAGCGCGCGCCCCATTCCATGCGCACGGCGAGCAGCGCGGTGATCAGCATCGAAATGACGATGGCGGGCAGGTTCACCACGCAGTCCGGCGCGCTGCCCCAGGCGCCGCGCGCCCACAGTGGCAGCGGAATGCCTGCCGCATCGAGCAGGGCCTGCATGTAGCCCGACCAGCCGACGGCGACCACCGCGGCGATCAGCGCGTATTCCAGCAGCAGGTCCCAGCCGATGATCCAGCCCGCGAACTCGCCGAGCACGGCATAGCCATAGGTATAGGCGCTGCCGGAAACCGGGATGAGCCCCGCGAACTCTGCATAGCACAGCGCGGCCGCGGCACTGGCGATGCCGGCGATGATGAAGGACAGCAGCACCGCCGGACCTGCCTGCGTGGCGGCGACCGTGCCGGTGAGCACGAAGATGCCCACGCCGATGATGCCGCCGAGGCCAATAGCGGTGAGCTGCCAGAGGCCAAGCACGCGGCGCAGGCCGCTGCCGCCTTTCGCTGCATCGCCCTGGAGCAGTTCTACGGGCTTGCGCCGCAGCATGTCGTTGATCAGGCTCATCGGTATCTCCCCCGCAAGGCGCGTTCTGGTTATGGGGGCGCCGGGTGCGGCGCCCCGGTCTTGTGCTGCTGGTTATTTGGCGTGCGTCGCGTAAGGCGACTTGCCGCCGTCGGCAATGAAGGCGTCCACCGCTTGCTGCAGCACCGGCAATGGCACCGAACCCAGCGAGAGCACCGTGTCGTGGAAGGCGCGCAGGTCGAAGCGCTCTCCCAGCGCCTTCTCCGCCTTGGCGCGCGCATCGACAATGGCCAGCTCGCCCAGGTAATACGACAGCGCCTGGCCGGGCCATGCGATGTAGCGATCCACCTCCGTCTCGATCTCGTGTTCGCTCAGCGCGGTGTTGTCGCGCATGAAGGCTTGCGCCTGTTCGCGCGTCCAGCCCTGGTGGTGGATGCCGGTGTCCACCACCAGGCGACAGGCGCGCCACATCTGATAGCTCAGGTAGCCGAAGCGGTCGTATGGCGTGTCGTACATGTCCATCTCCACGCCCAGCCGTTCGGAGTAGAGCGCCCAGCCTTCGCCGTAGGCGGAGATATAGGTATAGCGGCGGAAATCGGGCAGCCCTTCATGCTCGGCGGCCAGCGGCATCTGCAGCGCATGTCCCGGCGCCGACTCGTGCAGCGTCAGCGCAGTGAGCGAATACAGTGGACGCGACGGCAGATCATAGGTGTTCACCAGATAGATGCCCGGGCCGCCGCGTCCGCCGGTGTAGAACGGCGCGAGATCGGCCGGCACGGGCTCGATGGCGAAGCGCTGCCGCGGCAGGCGACCGATATAGTTGCCGATCTTGCCGTCCACGCGCTTGGCGATCCACGCCGCGTCCTTGAGCAGCTCGTCGGCCGTCTTCGGGTAGAACTTCGGATCGGTGCGCAGATAGTGCAGGAACTCCGGGAAGCTGCCCTTGAAGCCGCTCTCCCTGATGGTGTCGTCCATCTCGTGGTGGATGCGCGCGACTTCCTTCAGCCCCAACTCGTGGATCGCGTCCGGCGTCATGTCCAGCGTGGTGAACTCGCGGATCTGCGACTGATAGAAGGCCTTGCCGTCCGGCATGGCTTCCGCGGCCAGCGTGGTGCGCGCCTGTTTCATGTAGGTGTTGCGCATGAAATCCAGCAGCTTCGCGTAGGCCGGCAGCACCGAGCGCTGGATCGCATCGCGGCCCTGCTGGCGCAACTGCGCCTGCTCGCTGGCGGGAATCGTCGCCGGCATCTTGCGAAACGGCGTGTAGAACAGGTTGTCGTCGCCCTTGGCGTCCGCCACGTCGGCGATGGACTGGTCGCGCCCCGCCAGCGTCACGCGCGGCACGCTGAAGCCGCGCGCCAAGCCCGCGCGCATGTTGGCGGTCTGCTCGTCGAAATAGCGCGGAACATCGTTCAGTTGGGCGATGTAGTGCCGGTAGTCGTCCGCCGTGCGCAGCGTGCGGCGCGCGGTGAAGCCCAGGTTGGTCCAGAACGCCGTGTCGCTGTTGAACGGCATCTCCCAGGTGTGGAACTGCTGGTCGGCGAGCAGCGTCTGGATCTGGTTGCGATAGACGGCGTAGTTGACCGGATCATCGCCGTGCAATTGATTCACCGGTATCGCGTCGAGCTGTTTCAGCACGTCGGCCCAGTAGCGTTCGCGCGCGGCCTGGATGGCGGCGTCGACCTTGGGCAGGTGGTCGGCCAGCGCGCTGTCGTGGCTGTCCTCGTCGTCCTCGCCCTTGAACTGCGCCTGGCGCCAGGCCCACTCGCGCGTGTAGATCGCATGGAAGCGGGCGGTAGCGTCGTCGTCCGCGTGCGCCGGTAGGGTAGCGGCAAGGCAGAGTGTGCAGGCAAGGGCGAGGAGAAGAGGCTTCATGTCGCTGTCCTAGGTGCAGGCGGGTGTCGTGATCATGCGAAGGGCTGATCGATGGCGGGCGAGGGCGGCGTGAACCACTCGGCACCTTCCTCGGTGACGTAGAAATGGTCTTCCAGTCGCACGCCGAAACGGTCGGGCACCACGATCATCGGTTCGTTGCTGGCGCACATGCCCGGTTGCAGCAACGTGTGGTCGCCGCGCACCAGGTACGGCGTTTCGTGGATGCTCAGCCCGCAGCCATGGCCGGTGCGATGCGGGATGCCCGGCAGGCGGTAGTCCGGCCCCAGTCCCGCCTTCTCGACCACGCGGCGCGCGGCGGCGTCCACCGCTTCGCAGGCAACGCCGGGACGTATGGCGTCGAACGCAGCCTGTTGCGCGGCCTGTTCCAGTTCCCAGACGCGCGTCTGTTCCGCATTTGGACGTCCAAAGATGTAGGTGCGCGTGATGTCGGAGTGATAGCCCTGCACCGTGCAGCCGGTATCGATCAACACCAGTTCGTCCGGCTGCAGGTACTGCTCGCCGGGAACGCCATGCGGATAAGCCGTGGCCTGGCCGAACTGCACGATGCAGAAGGTGGAACCGTTGTCCGCGCCCAGTGCACGGTGGGCCTCGTCGATGAAGCGCACGAGCTCGCTGCGGCTGATGCCTTCGCGCACAAGTCCCGCTGCAAGGCGGTGCACGTGCAGGGTCATGGCCGTGGCCTGCTTCATCAGCGCCAGCTCAGCGGGCGACTTGCACATGCGGCAGCCATCGACGATGACGCTGGCATCGCAGAGCGGCTTGCCACCCAGCGCGGCGCGCAGCCGTTCGGCGACGACATAGGGCGCGGCGGGATCGAGCGCGAGGCTGCCGGCGCCGCGTTCGCGCAGCGCATCTGCGACGAGTTGCTGGGGATCCTCGTGTTCCTCCCACAGGCGCACGTCGGCGGGAATGCGCAGCACGGGTTTGAGCGAGCCGGCCTCGAAACCGGGGCACACCACGATGGGCTCGCCACGCGCGGTGAGCAGCATGCCCACGAGCCGTTCGCTGGCGCCCCAGGGCACGCCGGTGAAGTAGCGCAGCGAGGTGCCCGCGGTGATCAGCAGGGCGTCGATGCCTTGCTGGCGCAGCAGCGTGCGGGCGCGTTCGATCCTTCGCTGGTATTCATCGGCCGTGATCGGCGCGGCGGTGCGCTGCCACGGTGCCAGTGACGCGCGCGCCTCGGCGGGGTCGAGACCGCCGATCTGTCCCTGCAGGCTCATCGGGGCGCCTCGGGTTCAAGATCGTCCGTGCGCCACACGCCGTCGATCAGGCGTGCGATGCCGTCGGGGTTGCGGTCGCGCAGTTCGTGCGGAAGCTGTTCCTCGGGCACGTGGTCGTAGCAATGCAACGCGGTGAAGCGCGTGATGGCGGCCGGCATGCCCACCGCGGTAAAGCCCGGATGGCCGGTGCTGGGGTAGGGGCCGCCGTGGTTCATCGCCGCGCTCACGGCCACGCCGGTGGGCATGCGGTTGCCGATCAGGCGTCCCACGCGCGGACGCAACGCATGGGCCACCACCGGCCATGCGGCATCGTCGCTGCCGTCGTTGGCGCTGTAGAGCGTGCCGGTGAGATTGCCTTCGAACACTTGCGCCACCTGCGCCATCTGGGCGACATCGCGCACGCGCACCAACAGGCTGACGGGGCCGAAGGCTTCGGTCTGCAAGGCTTGCGGTGCGCGAAGGAAGGTGTCGGCGTCCACACTGAGCAAGGTCGGCGCATAACGGAAGCCGGGTTCGCCGACGCTGCCGCCGACAAGCACGGCGGCGCCGGCATCGCGCAAGGTCGCGACGCCTTTCTGCAGATGTTCCAGCACGCCGCGCGAGAAGAGCACGCTGGGTGCTGCCGATGCGAAATGCGCGGTGGCCGCAACCACGAAGGCATCGCCGTCCGCACCCTGCGGCACGATCACCACGCCGGGATTGGTGCAGAACTGGCCGCTGCCCATCGTGCAGGAGGCGAAGAACTCCTGCGCCAATGCCACACCGCGTTCGGCCAGCGCACCCGGCAGCAGGAATACGGGGTTGACGCTGGACAGTTCGACGTACGCGGGAATGCCGGCCGCATCCGCCGCCGCCTTCAATGCCAGTCCGCCCGCGCGGCTGCCCGTAAAGCCGATGGCGCCGAGTCGCGCATCGCCGGCCAGGCGCGCGCCAACGCCGTAGTCGAAGTGATAGAGCAATTGCACCGAGGCAGGCGGCAGGCCCGTCTGCTTGAGCGCCGCGAAGGCGATCTGTGCGAGGCGCTCGCTGGTGGCGGGATGCGAAGGATGCGCCTTGGCGATCACCGGATTGCGCGCGGCGATGGCCGAGGCGAAATCGCTGCCCGCGATGGCGTTGAACGCGAACGGAAAATTGTTCGGCCCGAACACCAGTACGGGTTTGGACAGCGGCGCACGGTGCGCGCGCAAGCCGGCGGCCGTGTCGATCACCGGCTGCGTCCACGCGTAGCTGCGCACGGCCTTGGCGGCAAGGCGCAATTGATTGGTGGTACGCGGCAGCTCCACGGCGGCAAGACGCGGTTGCTTGGGCAGCGCCGTTTCCGCGTGGGCGAGTTCCACCAGCGCCTCGGCGTCTGCCTCGATGCCCGCGGCATAGGCTTCCAGGAACGCCGCAATGTGTTCGGGCGGCGTGGCGGCAAGCGCCTCAGCCGCGGCAGCGGCGGCGCTGAGCGCCGCCTCCACGTCCGCTGTGCCGCAGAGCGGGTATGCCGGGCCGATCGGTTCGCCCGTCATCGGGTTTTCCGCGCGGAACGCGCCGAGCAGCTGAAGCGGCAAGCGCCAGTCGCCGTCGACAAGCAGCGGTTGCGTGCTCATGTCACAGCACCGGCGGGTGGGCAATGGCGTGGTCGATCACGCGCATCGCGGCGTCGCGTTCGGCGCCGTGCATCACCAGTCGTGGCGCGCGCACGCGCTCGCTACCCATGCCGACCTTCTCCTGCACCAGTTTGATGAGCTGCACGAACTTGGGCACGGTATCCAGGCGCAGCAGCGGCAGGAACCAGGCATAGAGTTCGGCCGCCGCGTCGGCGCCGCCATCGCGCGCCAGCTCGAACAGCTTCACGGACTCCTTCGGGTAGGCGTTGACCAGGCCGGCGATCCAGCCGCGCGCGCCCATGGCCACGCCTTCGACAATGGCGTCGTCCATGCCCACCAGCAGTTCCAGGCGGTTGCCCAGCAAGGCGCGCAGCGCGGCGAAGCGGCGCACGTCGCCGGAGGACTCCTTCACCGCCTGCACGTTCGGGAATTCATGCGCCAGCTCGGCGATCTGCTCGGGCGAGAAATCCGTCTTGTAGGCAATCGGGTTGTTGTAGAGCATGCAGGGCAGGTCGGTCGCGGCGATCACCGCGCGCAGGTGCGCGCCCATCTCGCGCCAGTCGGTGGAGTAGACATACGGCGGCAGCACCATCAGGCCTGACGCGCCCAGCGCCTTGGCCTGGCGGGCGAGGCGCACGGCCTCGTCGGTGGACAGCGCGGCGATGCCCGGAATGACCGGCGCGCGGCCATCGAGCGCCTTCACCAGCGTGCGGATGATGTCCAGTTTTTCATCGAACGTCAGCGTGGCAGCCTCGCCCAGCGAGCCGAGCGGCACGATGCCCTTGCAGCCGCTGTCGATCAGCATGCGCGCGTGCCTGGCGAGGAAGTCGTGATCGACCTGTCCGTCGGCGGTGAATGGCGTGGTGATGGCGGGAATCACGCCGTGCCAGATGGATGCGTTGCTCATGATCAGCTACCTCGTTGTGCGTCGTCAGAAGAAAGAGGAGAAAGCCCGGCCAGCGTGGCCAGTCGGGCTGGAAAAATCGGTGGGCGGGAACCGCTGCGTGGAAAGCGCCCCAGTTCGGCCAGCGCGGTGCCGCAGATGCGGCCCTGGCACGCGCCCATGCCGCAGCGCGTGGCGAGCTTGGCGGCGCGCGCATCGGTGAAACCGGTGAGTTCGCCCATGCGCACGTCTTCGCAGCGGCAGACCAGGGTGAGGTCGTCGGCAAGTTTGTGCAGGCGCGAATCGAGCGCGAAATGCCGTGCGAGCAGCGCGCCGAAGCGGCGCTCGCGGTCGCGTGGTGCCAACAGCGCGCGCGCGGCATCGACATGGCCGGCAGCCCTATGGCCCGCCAACGCGCCTTCGATGCGTGCCACCGCCAGCCCGGCGATGCCGCAGGATTCGCCGGCGGCATACACGTTCGCCACGCTGGTGCGCAGCAGCGCGTCGACCTGCACGCGCGGATGGATATCCGAGTGATCCAGCGCGCAGCCGAGCAGGGCGGCTAGTTCGGTGTTGGGCACGAGCCCGTAGCCCACAGCGAGCAGATCGCACGCCACGGTTTGCACGCCATGCGGCGTATCGATATCCACGCGCTGCACGCAGTCATCGCCGTGGGCTTTGCGCACGAATGAACCGAAACGATAGGGAATACCCGCGAGACGCAGGCGCAGTCCGGCGGCCTGCCATGCGCGTGCGGGCCAGTGGCGAAGCTGGGCGGCGAAGGATCGCACGTTGCCCGCATTGGCCTGCTCATAGATGCCGACCACCTGCGCGCCATGCTTGCGCAGCGTGTCCGCCGCGGCCAGCAACAGCGGGCCGCTGCCAGCGATCACCACGCGTCGGCCGGCCACCGGCCAACCCTGCTTGGCCAGCGCCTGCAGGCCACCTGCGCCGGTGACGCCAGGGAGCGTCCAGCCGGGGAAGGGCAGCAACAGTTCGCGCGCGCCGGTGGCGATCACCAGCGCTCCATAGGAAAGCAGTCGCGAACCCTGCGGTGTTTCCACACGGAGACTGGATGACTCCGTCGCGACCACGCTGTGGCGCGCCAACCAGTCCACGCCGTGCAAATCATCCACGGCGTTGCGCGCATCGCGTGGCAGCGGATGCTGCACATCGTGTCGCCACACTTGCCCGCCGGGGCGCGGTTGCGCATCGAGCAAGCCGACGCGCGCGCCATGCGAGGCCGCCGTCTGCGCCGCGGCGAGTCCCGCAGGGCCGGCGCCGATCACGAGCACGTCGTAATGGTCACGCATCGGTCACCACCTGCATGCCCTCGCTGGCGGGCGTCATGCATGCGCGCACATGCGCGACGCCATCCACCTGCACGCGGCATTCGAAACACACGCCCATGCCGCACAGCGGCGCGCGTGGGGTGTCGCTCACCGAGCGGCGAAAGCGCAGCGTCACATGGGCCACCGCCACGGCGACGCTGGCGCCCGCGGGCACCTCCACGGGATGTCCGTTCACGGTGAGCCGTATACGGGCGCTCATGCGGCCATCCTTGACGGCGCATACGGCGCGGGATCGATGGCGGGCTCACGGCCCTGGATCAGGTCGACCATCAGCTTCGCGCTGCCCAGCGCGGTGGTGACGCCAAGGCCCTCGTGTCCCGCCGCCACCCATTGATCGAGTGCGCCGGGCACAGCGCCGAGATACGGACGTCCATCCGGCGTGGTGGGGCGAAAGCCGGTCCACACGCGCAGGGCCTGAAGGTTCCGCAGGCCAGGCACGAAGGCGAAGCTGCGTTCGAGCATGCGTTGCACCATGGCCGGCGATACGTCGGCATCGTTGGCGCTGAATTCGCGCGAGGAGCCGATCAGGATCTGTCCTGTCGGACGCGGCTGCACATTGAACGCCACGCTGCTGTCGGCATCGCCGTGGGCGCTGTCGGCATAGCCCAGCTCCAGGAGTTGGTGACGGATGAAACCGGGGTAACGGTCGGTGATGACCAGATGCCCCTTGCGCGCGCGCATGGGAAGCGCGGGCAACAACGCAGGCAGCGCGCAGCCGGTGGCGACCAGCACCGGGCCGGAAAGCAGCGTGTCGTCGTCCAGCCGAACGCCGTGTCGCTGCAATGCCTGCGCACGTCGGGCGTACAGCCGAGCGCCGCGCGATTGCGCGCGTTGCACCAGGTTCTGCGCAACACGCGGCGGATACACCACGGCTTCGCGGGGCACCAGCATGCCGCCGGCCAGTCCCGGCACCAGCGCGGGTTCCCGTTCGTAGAGGGCGGCTGCATCGAGCGGTCGCGCATCGATACCGGCGGCAGCGAGGCGTGCGATGCGCTGGCTGGCCGCGGCGAGTTCGTGATCGTTGCGCGCGACCCACAAGGTGCCGCAACGGCTGAATTCGGCTTCCTTCAGATCAGCGAACGATTCCCACAGGCGCAGCGAATAGCGCGCCAATGCGAGTTCGGCGGGGTCGTCGTCCATCGCCACCAGATGCCCCATCGCCGCCGCCGTGGCGCCGCCGCCGATCGGGCCGGGTTCGATCATGGCCACGCGCATGCCCTCCGCGCTGGCCGCATCGGCGCATGCGGCGCCGACGATGCCCGCGCCGATGACGATAAGATCGAAGGTGGCGGCAGCGACCGTCATTCCGCGCCGCTGCCCCAGGTGAAGGCATCCGCTTCGTCGAACAGCAGCGTGCTGCGCGCCACCACGAAGGCGGTGCCGGTGATCTGCGGACGCACGCCGCGTTCGCCGTGCGTGTAGCGGCCTTCGAACACGCTGCCGAGGATGCTCTCCTGCATCCATGTTTCGCCGGGCGCGAGCTTGCCGTCCGCGGCGAGGCAGGCCAGCTTGGCGCTGGTGCCGGTGCCGCAGGGCGAGCGGTCGTAGGCCAGGCCGGGGCACAACACGAAGTTCCGGCCGTCCAGTCCGGCGACCGGCGACTTCGTGTTGACCTCGACGTGATCGATCTCGCCGCCGTCCGCGCCGGTGATGCCGTGGGTTTCCAGCGCGCGGCGCACGGCTTCGGTATAGGCGGTGAGCGCGCGCTGGTGCTGGATTTCCACCGGCAGCGGCGTGTCGTTGGTGATGAAGAACCAGTTGCCGCCCCAGGCGATGTCGCCGGTGACGGTGCCGTAGCCGGGCACGTCCACGCTGACGTTGGCGGCGTGGCGATAGCTTTCCACGTTGTCGACGGTGACGCGGCCATCGCCGTGCAGTTCGGCGCCGACGGTGCCCACCGGCGTATCGATGCGGTGCCGGCCCGGCCCGATGCGGCCCATGTGCTGCAGCGTGCGTACCAGGCCGATGGTGCCGTGGCCGCACATGCCCAGGTACGACACGTTGTTGAAGAAGATGACGCTGGCGCATGCGCCTTCCGTCTGCGGCGGCAACAGCAGCGCGCCGACGACGGTGCTGCTGCCGCGCGGCTCGCATGCGATGGCGCTGCGCCACTTATCGAAGTCGCGGCGGAAGCGCTCGCGCTGCTCCATCAGCGTGCCGCTGCCCAGGTCGGGAAAGCCGGCGATCACGACGCGGGTCGGTTCGCCACCAGTGTGTGAGTCGATCACGTCTATGGTATGCATGGCGCTTATGCTCAACCCGCACGCGCCGAACGGTCTAGAAACGCTTGGCATCCAGCGATGCGGAAATCGGCACAATGCATATTCGCGTGGCCGGCCCATGCTGCAGTCGCAGCAAGGCCCGGTGCGGGGTAGAGGGTTTTCACCGAGATGAAGATTTCCGCCGACGAACTGGAAGCGTTGTTCGATGCCGTGCCCGACGTCGTGTTCTTCGTGAAGGACGGCGAGGGACGCTACACGCACGCCAACCTCACCCTGGTGCGGCGGCTGGGGCTCAAGCATCGCAGCGACGTGATCGGGCGCGACGTCACCGAGCTGTTTCCCACCGCGCTGGGCGGCTCCTACGCCACGCAGGATCAGCGCGTGCTGGACGGCGAGGTGATCGAGAACCAGCTCGAAGTGCACATGTTCCCCAACCGCGCCACCGGCTGGTGCCTGACCTGCAAGCGTCCCTTGCGCCAGCGTGGCGAGGTGCGCGGCATCGTCGGCATCTCGCGCGACCTTGGCCGTCCGGACGGCCGTCATCCCACCTATGCGCGCCTTCGCCGCGTGCTGGCCCATCTGCAGGAGCACTACGCAGAAGGCGTGCGCGTGGCGCAGCTGGCGGAGCTGGCGGATCTATCGGTGGCCCAGCTGGAACGTCATTTCCGCAAGGTGTTCCAGCTGACGCCGCAGCAGTTGCAGACCAAGCTGCGCATTGAGGAGGCCATGCGCCGCCTGCACGGCAGCGACAGCGTGGCGGCGATCGGGCTGGCCTGCGGATTCGCCGACCAGAGTGCGTTCGCCCGCCAGTTCAAGGCCACCGTGGGCATGACGCCGCGCGACTACCGCGCGGTGGTGACGGCGGCCGGCGGCAGCCGGCGCCTGCCGGAACCGGACCTGATCGCGTGATGCCAAAGAAAAGCCCCGCATAGAGCGGGGCTTTCGGTGTCGTGCCGAGGCGGGAGGCGCTCAGCCCTGCACCCACACGCCGACATTGAGGTGCCAGCCATCGTTGCGCTGCACGTAGTGCGGGTGCACGTAGTGGTAGCCCGGGCGTTCGGGTTCCCAATGGCCGTGGACCGCCACGTACTGGCGGCCGTTCCAGTGCCAGTAGCCGCGGGCCCAGACGTAGCCGGGGCGGCGGGGCGGTTCTTCTTCCACCAGCACGGTCGGCGGCGGCTGCGGCGCCACCACTTCCACGTATTCGCGCTGCACCGGCTGCTCGACCACGACCGGGCGAGGACGGGGCGCGGGCCGTTCCACGACACAACCGCTGGCCATCAGGGTGAGGGCGGTAAGTGCGACGAGACGAATCTGCATAGGGGATAGTGCCTCTGTGAAGAGTAGGTGATGGTGGTCGGACAATGACGGGTATGGCTGAGGCTTACCTTTCTTGCGGATGATCGTTTTTTTCTTTTGCAGCAAGTATTTGCGACCGATTTCGTGAGCCGGGCGCACCATACGCCCGGCCTTTCTGCGCCAGGTCACTGACGCGCTTCGATTACTGCGCGGTGGCAGCGCTGCCGCCCCGGCGCAAGGAGCTGCGGCCTCAGCGGCCCCAATAACCGTCATGCCAGCGCCAGCCGTCGCGGGCGTGTTCCCAGCGCGCCTGGTGATAGACGTAGCCCGGGCGTGCGCGTACCCAGTAGCCGCCCATCCAGACGTGGCGATGGCCGTCCCAGCGCCAGTAGCCCGGCGCCCATACGTAGCCGGGGCGCGGCGGCGGCACGGCTTCGTAGCGCGGCGGCGGTGGGGCGACGCCAATGCCGACCGACACCGATACCTGGGCGGACGCGTCCGGCGTGTAGGTCATGGCGCCCGCGGCCGCCATGCCTAGGGCCGCGAGCAGGGCGAATTTGCGGGTGATGCTTAGCATGATGTCGTCTCCTTCGAAGTCAGCCGCACCGTGCGGCTTCATGGCGGGGAACGGGGCATTTCCCGCCGGTGTTGACGCTCGGGGCCGGGCTTGTTCAGGTTTGTGCGGGCTTGCGGCGACTTTTCGTTCAGTTTTCTTGACGGTAAAAGAACGAACGGTCGTGCTATTTTTGCCTTATGAATGCAGTCACTGTCGGCAAGCGCGCCGCCACGCGCGAACTCATCCTCGACCACGCCTACGAACTGGCGCGCCGCGAAGGGCTGGAAGGCCTGTCCATCGGCGCGCTGGCGCAGGACGTGGGCATGTCCAAGAGCGGCGTGTTCGCGCATTTCGGGTCCCGCGAGGACCTGCAACTAGCGGTGCTGGAACTTGGCCAGCAGCGTTTCCTGCAGCGCGTGAAATGGCCTGCGCTGAAGCTGCCGCGCGGCTTGCCCCGCATCCGCGCCATCGTCGCCAACTGGGTGGAGTGGGGGCGGGAATACCAGAGCGGCTGCGTGCTGCTCACCGCCGCCAGCGAGTACGACGGCCGCGAGGGTCCGCTGCGCGACAGTGTGATCCGGAGCCAGGCCGGATGGCGGCAGGAAATGTGCCGCGCCATCGGTCACGCCATCGACAACGGCGAGCTGGCCGCGGACACCGACCCCTCCCAGCTCGCCTTTGAAATCTACGCACTCATGCTGGGCCTGCATCACGACGCGGGCCTGTTCGGATTCGACGAAGCCTGCCGCCACGCGCTGGCGGCCTTCGAGCGCCTGCTCGCCAGCTACCAACCGCCATCGCAGCGGAGGACCGCGCCATGAACCGTCACATCGCCACCGTCGCCAAGCCCCATCGCCGCGGTCCCGGCCCGATCACGCTGGGCGCGGTGCGTGCCGGTTTCGCGCTGGGCAGCCGCATCGCGCCGAAGCGGGCGGTGGAGCGCGCGCTGCGCCTGTTCATCACCCCGTTCGCCAGCAGCCGGGCGCGCGCGCAGGCGGCCCGGCCCGATGCGGAGATGCAGCGCGGCGAGCTGCACGTGCACGGCCGGCGCATCGCCACGTATACCTGGGGCGATCCTGCGCGCCAGCCCTATGTCTTGCTGGTGCACGGCTGGTCCAGTTTCGGCCTGCGCTACCTGCCGTGGGTGAAGGCCTTGCGCGACATGGGCTACGCCCTGGTCGCATTCGACCAGCCGGGCCACGGCCTGAGCGAGGGACGGCATTGCACCATGCCCGACTTTGTCGAGACCGTGCGCGAAGTAGGGCGCCATTACGGTGATGCCGCGCTGGCCATCGCGCATTCCCTGGGCGGCGCCGCCGCGGCGCTGGCGCAGGGCGAGGCATGGCGTGCGCACAAGCTCATCCTGATTGCGCCGGCGGCCGACCCGGTAGCCGCCACCCAGCGTTTCACGCATTTCGTGCGCCTGGGCGAGCACCTGCGCGGTCGCCTGCACGACCGCCTGCAGGCGATGACGGGCGTCAACATCCACGATCTGCAGGTGCACCGCCATCTGCCCTCGCTCGGGCAGCCGGCGCTGATCGTGCACGACATGGACGACCACGACGTACCGTGGGCGGAAGGCGAGCGCTATGCCCGCCACTGGCACGGCGCGCGGCTGCATACCACGCAGGGGTTGGGACATCACAAGGTGTTGGACGCGCCGGAAGTGATCGATGTGTCGCTGGCCTTCCTGCGTGGCGAGCAGGTGGGCGAGCGCGTGGTGTCCTCGCCGAATCTGCCGTTTGGGTTGGCGTAGTCGCCACTTTTCCCGTTCGTCATTCCCGCGAAGGCGGGAATCCAGCGTCTTTGGGTTGTCACGAAAAGTCACTGGATTCCCGCTTTCGCGGGAATGACGGGCGAGAAGCCCTAGCCGCCGACAGTCCAGCGCGCATGATTTCCCCGCCACCACCGCGCCGCAACATGTTCCAAACGTAACCATCCTCTAAAATCGGGAGTCCGACGCACCGCAGTCCCGGAGTCCCCATGAGTTCCCCCGCCCAGCACGTTTCCGCCAGCGCCGTCCAGGCGGAGACCCGCCCCTTGCGCTTCGTCACCGCCGCCAGCCTGTTCGACGGCCACGACGCGGCCATCAACATCATGCGTCGCATCATCCAGGCGCAGGGCGCGGAGGTGATCCACCTCGGCCACAACCGCTCGGTGGAAGACGTGGTGCGCGCCGCGCTGCAGGAAGACGCCGACGCCATCGCGCTGTCGTCCTACCAGGGCGGCCACGTCGAGTACTTCAAGTACATGGTGGACATGCTCAAGCAGCACAACGCCGCGCACATCCGTGTGTTCGGCGGCGGCGGCGGCACCATCACGCCGGAAGAGATCCGCGAGCTGCAGGCCTATGGCGTCGAGCGCATCTATCACCCGAACGACGGCATGAAGCTCGGCCTGACCGAGATGATCGAGGACGTCATGCATCGCACGCGCGCCGCCGCGGTGAAGCGCGCGAAGGAAGACAAGTCCTCCGCCATCACGCCCATGGTCGACATCGGCAACGAGATCGCCGTGGGCCACGTGCTCTCCGCCATCGAGGAAGGCGAGCTGCCGGACGCCGAACTCGAACACCTGCGCAAGCAGTGGAAGATGGCCGGCAAGCAGACGCCGGTGCTTGGCGTCACCGGCACCGGCGGCGCGGGCAAGTCGTCGGTGGTGGACGAACTGCTGCTGCGCTTCCTGCATGCGTTCCCGGAGATGCGCATCGCCGTGCTCGCCGTCGACCCGACCCGCCGGCGCAGCGGCGGCGCGCTGCTGGGCGACCGCATCCGCATGAACTCCCTGCGCAGCCATCGCGTGTACATGCGCTCCATGGCCACGCGCCGCCAGCACGCCGCCACCAGCGCCGTGCTGCGCGACTGCATCGATTTCCTCAAGGCGCAGCCGTACGACCTCGTCATCGTCGAAACCGCCGGCATCGGCCAGAGCGATTCGGAGATCGTCGACCTGGTGGATTTCCCCACCTACGTGATGACCAGCGACTACGGCGCGGCCAGCCAGCTGGAGAAGATCGACATGCTCGACTTCGCCGAACTGGTCGTGCTCAACAAGTTCGACAAGCGCGGCGCCGAAGACGCGCTGCGCGATGTGCGCAAGCAGTGGAAGCGCAACCGCACCGCCTTCACGCTCACCGACGAGCAGGTGCCGGTGTATCCCACCATCGCCAGCCAGTTCAACGATCCGGGCGTGACCTGGATGTTCACCAACCTGTGCCGCCTGCTGCGCGACAAGCTGGGCCTGCCGGCGGAGAAGTGGTCGCCCAACCTCGACACCACGCTGAAGGAGCCGCGCGCCACCGTGCTCATTCCGGGCAGCCGCGTGCGCTATCTCGCGGAGATCGCGGAGCAGGGCCGCGGCATCAACAAGGAGATCGAGCGCGAGGCGGAATTCGCCAGCAAGGCGCAGCACTACTACGAATCGCTGAAGGAGCTGGGCGACGCGCACCTGCCGCGCGAACTCGCCCGCTACGAATCCGAGGCGCTGCACGAGGAAGGCGCCGACCGCACGCTGCTGACCTTGCGCCAGCGCTACAACGCGGCCATCAAGGAGCTCAGCCACGAAGCGATCCATCTGCTGCACGACTGGCCCAAGCGCTACAAGTCGGTGACCGAGGAGGTCAACGAGTACAAGGTGCGCGACAAGGTGATCCGCGTGGAGAACTACCGCGAATCGCTCAGCCACCAGAAGATACCGAAGGTGGCGCCGCCCAAGACCAAGGACTGGGGCGACCTGCTGCGCTTCCTGATGCGCGAGAACCTGCCCGGCCATTACCCGTACACCGGCGGCGTGTATCCATACCGCCGCACCGGCGAGGATCCCACCCGCATGTTCGCGGGCGAGGGCACGCCCGAGCGCACCAATCGCCGCTTCCATTATCTCAGCCAGGGCGGCGCGGCCACGCGCCTGTCCACCGCGTTCGACTCGGTGACGCTGTACGGTGAAGACCCCGCGCCGCGCCCGGACATCTACGGCAAGATCGGCAATTCCGGCGTCAACATCGCCACGCTGGACGACATGAAGAAGCTGTACTCCGGCTTCGACCTCAGCGCGCCGACCAGCTCCGTGTCGATGACCATCAACGGTCCCGCGCCAATCATCCTCGCGATGTTCATGAACACCGCGATCGACCAGAACGTCGAGAAGTACCTGAAGCAAGATCCGGCACGCTGGGCCGCGGCGGAGAAGAAGATCGCCGCGATGTTCCCGCATGGCCGCCCGCAGTATTCGGGCGAGTTGCCCAAGGGCAACGAAGGTCTGGGCCTGGGCCTGCTCGGCGTCACCGGCGACCAACTGGTGGATGCCGAAACCTATGCGCGCATCAAGGAAGACACCTTGCAGACGGTGCGCGGCACGGTGCAGGCGGACATCCTGAAGGAAGACCAGGCGCAGAACACCTGCATCTTCTCCACCGAGTTCGCGCTGCGCATGATGGGCGACATCCAGCAGTACTTCGTCGACCACAAGGTGCGCAACTTCTATTCGGTGTCCATCTCCGGCTACCACATCGCCGAGGCGGGCGCGAACCCGATCAGCCAGCTGGCCTTTACGCTCAGCAACGGCTTCACCATCGTGGAGTACTACCTCGCGCGCGGCATGCGGATCGACGACTTCGCGCCGAACCTGTCGTTCTTCTTCTCCAACGGCATGGATCCGGAATACACCGTGATCGGCCGCGTGGCCCGCCGCATCTGGGCGCGCGCCATGCGCGAGCGCTACGGCGCCAGCGCGCGGAGCCAGATGATGAAGTACCACATCCAGACCTCCGGCCGTTCGCTGCACGCGCAGGAAATCCAGTTCAACGACATCCGCACCACGCTGCAGGCCTTGTACGCGCTGTTCGACAACTGCAACAGCCTGCATACCAACGCCTACGACGAGGCCATCACCACGCCCACCGAGGAAAGCGTGCGTCGTGCGGTGGCGATCCAGATGATCATCAACAAGGAGCTGGGCCTCAACTTTAACGAGAATCCCTGGCAGGGCAGCCATATCGTCGATGCGCTCACCGACATCGTCGAAGAGGCCGTGTACAAGGAGTTCGAGGCGATCAGCGAGCGTGGCGGCGTGCTCGGCGCGATGGACACGATGTACCAGCGCGGCAAGATCCAGGAAGAATCGATGTACTACGAGCAGAAGAAGCACGACGGCAGCCTCCCGCTGATCGGCGTGAACACCTTCCTGCCCAAGGACCACGGCGGCGAGATCGCCACCGAGATCGAACTCATCCGCTCCACCGAAAGCGAGAAGGGCCAGCAGATCGACAACGTGCTGGCCTTCGGCAAGGCCCGCAACGGCCTGGCGCCGGACAGCCTGAAGACCCTGCAGAACACGGCGCGCGATCGCCAGAACGTGTTCGAACAGTTGATGGAAGCGGTGAAATACAACTCGCTGGGCCAGATCAGCCACGCGCTTTATGACGTGGGCGGCGAGTATCGCCGCAATATGTAAGCGAGGTGGGTTATGGCAGGCGGTGATCTGTTTGGATGGTCGGGCGGCGAAGGGATGGAGCCGGGGTGTGCGTATTTCTTCGCGCTAATGCCGGAAGGGCATGCCTTGCAGCAGATCGGCGAACGGCGCGCTCACGCCGTTCGTGCCGTGCAATCGGCGCGGCCTTCGCCCGTGGAGGACCATCGGCTGCATCTGACGATCTGCACGCCGAAGACCTTGAAGCGACTGCGGGCGCCGTTCGAGGAGTCGCTCAAGCGTGCGGGCGACGACGTGGTCGCTTCCACGTTTGGGCTGCGCCTCGATGGCTTCGACCGGTTCACGGGCGGCTTTGACCAGTCCTGCCTTGTTCTTCGCAGCGATGAGTCCACGAGTGCGCACGTGCAGAACTTGAAGGACGCTATTGGCAAGGCGCTTTTCAGGCATGGGTTTGGTTGGGACAGCAGCGCATTGGCGCCCCATGTGACCTTGTATTACGCGCGGGACGTGGAGGTGCCGGAGAGTTCCGGCGAGCCTATCGACTGGCATGTGGATGAGTTCGTGCTTATCCGTAGTCATGTGGGGAAGCATCAGCACGATGTCGTCAAGCGTTGGCCTTTGCGCGCCGCGGCCTGAGGTGCAACTGAGGTGTCCCAGTCCAACTCCCTCTCCCCTTCGGGGAGAGGGTTGGAGTGAGGGGCGGGTGCTCGCCCCACGGTTTCATCCTTTAGCCGTCATCCCGGCGTAGGCCGGGATCCAGTGACTTTGCGTTGGGTTGTCGCGAGGCGGTGATGGGCATCTTCGAGCGTTCCCGCGACCTGGCCGCCTACGCGGCGGGCGTTCCGCCCTCCTGCCGGAGGCCGGGTCACTTTTCTTTGCTTGCCCAAAGAAAAGTAACCCAAAGAAAGGGCCCCCCGGAATCGGCGCCTATCGGGCTGACGCCCGATAGGTACGCGGACGGGTTGCGGGGTTTGTCGACAGGGCATCCTGCCCTGACGCCAAACTGGCCGGCATCCCTGCCGGCCACCCTTCGGGCTATTCCTCCACCCGTCCGCCGCCTCATACGGGGACCCGGAAGATCAAGAGCGAGAGCTGACGGCTCGTGCCGCTGCGCGGCACCTCGCGTCGCGGCAGGCGCGGAGCGCCTGCCTTGGAGGCTGTTCAAAATCTCCGAGATAACACCTGTTCCCTCACCGTCATCCCCGCGAAAGCGGGGATCCAGTGTCTTTAAGCCTTCTCGCAGCGCGTAAAGTCGCTGGATCCCCGCTTTCGCGGGGATGACGGTGAGGAAAAATGTGCACATGCGCGAAATTTAAATTGGCTCCAAAGGCAGGAGTGAGGTGCCGTGTTGGAACCTGCTGAGGAAGTTGAGCAGCGCGCTACGGGGATGGCGTGCCGCAAGGCGGCGAGTTCTCCAAAACGGTCGGGAAGCGTAGCGTCCCCTTTACCTAGCCTTAGCGGTCGGGAAGCGTAGCGCGAGCTGCTTTAAGCCCTCACCGCCACGGCGCGTTGCGAAGCGCTCCAAACTACCTGCTGTGTAGCGGCGAAGGTTGCCAAGCCACAACGCACCTCGAGCGTTCGGGCTTATCCCTACGGAATGCTGCGGGCGTTGGCTCTGAAGGCCATTTTCTTTGGGTTACTTTTCTTTTGGGCCAGCAAAAGAAAAGTGACTCGAGCGTCGGCAGACGATCGAAACGCCCGCCGCGTAGGCGGCCCGATCGCGGCAGCGCAAGAGGTGACAGCCGATCGGTGACGAAACTGGATGACCAGCCCTCCTGCTGCCGAAAAACGCCTCCGGCCCTTGCCCCTTTTGCGGGGCTCGCCGGGATGACAGCCCAAAGAACGAGCGGTGCAGCAAGCTTCCGCCTCCCCGCACAACACCTGTCGCCACCCCATGCTAGCCTCCCCCATCCACTCCGCCGGCGCGCTCCATGGTCACTGTCCACCACCTCAACAACTCCCGTTCCCAGCGCGTGCTCTGGCTGCTGGAAGAGCTGCAGGTTCCGTACGAGATCCGCAAATACCAGCGTGATCCGTGCACCATGCTGGCGCCGCCGGAATTGCGGGCCATTCATCCGCTGGGCAAGTCGCCGGTGATCGAGGATGACGGCCAGGTGGTGGCTGAGTCGGGTGCCATCATCGAATACCTGGTGGATCATTACGACGCGGGACGGCTTGCGCCGTTGCCCGGTATGCCCGAGCGGTTGCGCTTCACGTACTGGCTGCATTACGCGGAAGGCTCGGCGATGCCGTCGCTGCTGCTCAAGCTGGTGGCCTCGCGCATCGCCAGCGCGCCGATGCCGTTCTTTGCCAGGCCCATCGCGCGGCAGATCGCCAACAAGTTGCAGGCGACCTTTGTCGATCCGCAGCTGGCGCTGCATCTGCGCTACGTGGACAAGGAGCTGGCGGCAACCGGCTGGTTCGTCGGCAGTGAATTCAGTGCCGCCGACATCCAGATGAGCTTTCCCATGGAGGCCGCGATGGCGCGCAGCGGCATCGCCGACAAGTTGCCAAACATCGCTGCGTTCGTGAAGCGGATCCAGCAGCGCCCCGCCTACAAGCGCGCGCTGGAGCGCGGCGGTCACTACGCCTTGGGCTGATGGCGTCGAAATCAGGAAGGTTTGCAACCGGTGCCGCAGGTGCATAGTTGCTGCCCGCACACCCGACCTGCGGCTACCCGGCTGCAAGCCTTCCTGATCTCACGCGACTACCTATGACTGCAGGTGCGCGCCATGGTTCCCGAATGAAAAACGCGGGGATGCGCGATCCGATGACAACGCGAGTTCTTACTCCAGGCGACGTCGGTATGCATGCGAGCGCGCGGGTGCGAACAGGCGCCGTTGGCTGAGGCACATCAGCAGATACAGCGACGACAGGGCGAGGCCGCGCCACAGCGCGGCATCCTCGCCGGAGCGAAGCAGCAGTTCGGCGATGGACAGGGCGAACAGCAGCGCTGATAGAAACATGCCGGCAGTTCGCCATCGAATGCTGCGGAATGCATGCGTGGAAGTCTTCATGACGGAAATTGTCGGCGGTGCCTTCGTAAAGAAGCGATGCCGTTTCTTTCGGCATGCCGTATAGATCGCGTAAAGAGATCCTTCGCGCGGGCGACGCGAGAGAAAGTTCCGCGTCAGTCCATGTTCACGTAGATGGCCGTGACGGTATGACATCACCGTCATCACACGAGGCGACAAGTTCGCGCAAGCAAGCGAAAGGTTGCTGCAGCTATCGGGGAGTAACACGGAAGGACGCGACGCACTGTGTCCCCGCTGATCCGCCGAGAGTCTCGTGAAGATACCCATCCTGATGTACCACAACATCGCCGACGTGCCTGAAGGCATCACGGTGTATCGCAGCCTGTACGTATCGCCGGGCGCGTTTGCGCGGCAGCTGGCCTTGCTGCGGACGCTCGGCTATCGCGGCGTGTCGATGTCCGACGCGATGCCTTATCTGCGGGGCGAGCGGAGTGGCAAGGTGGCCGTCATCACGCTCGACGACGGTTATGTCGACAATCTCGAATGGGCGATGGATACGCTGCGCCGCTACGGTTTCACCGCCACCTGTTACGCGGTGAGCGGCTACCTCGGCCAGTACAACGCCTGGGATGACGCCAAGCTCGGCGTGCGCAAGCCACTGATGTCGGCGGAGCAACTTCGCGCATGGCATGCGGGCGGCATGGAGGTCGGCGCGCACTCGCGCACGCACGTGCGGCTCAGCCAGTGCAGTGACCAGCAGCAGCGCGAGGAGATCCACGGCTGCAAGGCGGAACTGGAAGATCGCCTCGGCATTCCCGTCACGCAGTTCTGTTACCCGTACGGGGATTACGACGAGCGCGCGGTGCATGCCACGCGCGAAGCAGGTTATGCCGCCGCGACGACGACCGACCGCGGTCGCGCGGAGTCTGGAGCGTCCGCCGATCTGTGGCGCCTGCCGCGCATCCAGGTCGCGCGTCATCACCTGCTGCCGCAAGTGGCGGCCAAGGTGCTTACCCGCTACGAGGACAAGCGCGCATGAAGCTGCTCTTCGTTGGCACCAATCCCGAGAACACCGGCGCGGCCACGCATTTCGTGGCGCTCGCGCGCGCGCTGTCGCAGGCGGGACATCGGGTGGAGAGCATCGTGTCGCGCCAGGGACTGATCGGCGAAGGCATGTCGGCGGCACGCGTGCCCGTATTTCCCGGCACGTTCCGCAATGCGTTCGACCTGCGTGGCTATGGCACGGTGTTGCAGCGCATCCGCCGCTTTTCGCCGGACTGGCTGGTCGGCAATTTCGGCAAGGAATACTGGCCGCTGATTGCCTGCGGTCGCCTGACGGGCACGCCGGTGGCGTTGTTCCGTCATCGCAATCCGCGCATGAGCCGGTTGTCGGAATACGGCATACCGCGGCTCGCGCAGCGTTTCATCGCCGTGTCGGAGTTTGCGCGCGATGCGTATCTCCACTGGGGCGTGCCGCCCGATCGCGTGCATATTTCCTACAACCCGGTGGATATCCACGAATTCCGTCCGGACCTGAGCCGCAGCATGCAGGTGCGCCGCGAGTTCGGCATACCCGACGACGCCATCGTCCTGGGTTTTGCGGGCCGCATGCACGGTGGCAAAGGCGTCACGCAGCTGATGCAGGCGGCGAACGCCGCCATGGCCGTGGAGCCGCGCCTGCACATGCTGTGGGTCGGCAACGGCCCGGAGGAACACGTGGTGCATGCGATGGCGGAGCAGGGCGGCGCAGCGGGCCGTCATCACTTCACCGGTTGGCGCAACGATACGTCGCGCTACTACGGCGCGTTTTCGTTCCTGGCATTTCCGTCGGTGGAGCTGGAAACCTTCGGGCGCGTGGCGATCGAGGCGCAGGCCTGCGGCGTGCCGGTGCTGGGCAGCCGCATCGGTGGCGTGCCCGAAACGCTGGAGGATGGCGTGACAGGGCATCTGCTGGAACCGGGCAACATCAACGCGTGGCGCGACGCGATCCTGGCCATGTGCGACCCCGCCGTGTTCCGCCGCATGGGCGTAGCGGCGCGCGTGCACGTGATGGAGCACTTCAGCAACGCGGCGGTGGCGCGCGATTTCGAATGGCTGCTGCGCTTTGGCAGCGAGCCCATGCACCACCTGCATCACGCCATTCCCTGAGTTTGCCTTCACAAAGTCGCGACGCATGGGCACTTGATTGTCGATTAACCATGTGGTTAATTGATCGCATGGCCCAAACCGACGACTCGCTGTCCATCACCTTTGCCGCGCTGGCCGACCCGACGCGCCGCGCCATCCTGACCCGCCTGGCCAAGGGCGAGGCCACGGTCGGTGAGCTGGGTGAGCCATTCGACATGTCCGCGCCGGCCATCTCCAAACACCTGCGGGTACTGGAAAGCGCGGGACTGATAGCGCGGGAAGTGGATGCCCGCTGGCGTATTTGCCGCCTGCGGGCGGAACCCATGCACGATGCGCACGATTGGCTGGAGGCGTATCGCCGTCATTGGGAAGGCAACCTGGATCGCCTGGTCGAGTTTGTCGAACGAACCCATCGCGCCGAGTCCAAGCCACCTGGCCACGGCGCGCCACGTGCACCGAGGAAAAAGCCATGACCACCCAAGCCGCAACGTTCGAACTGGAAATGACCCGCTTCATCCGCGCGCCGCGCGAGAAGGTGTTCGAAGCCCTTACCGACGAGGCCGCCATGGCCGCCTGGCATTGCCCGCGCGGCCTGCGCGTGGGCGATGTGAGCTCCGATGCGCGCGTCGGCGGGCGCTATCGCATCACCATGGTGACCAGGGACGGCGTGGTGCATGGTTCGGGCGGCGTCTATCAGGCGGTCGATCGCCCATCGTTCCTTGCCTATACCTGGGCCTGGGACGGCGAGGGCGATGCGGCAGCGCGCACCACGCTCATCGAAGTCACGCTCAGCGAGAAGGACGGCGGCACGCAGCTGCACATGCGCCACACCGGCTTCCCCGATGCCGCGGTGCGCGACGATCACCACCAGGGTTGGACGTCCGTTTTCAATCGCCTGGTGGATTACCTCGACCCGGCCGGCACCGCGGGCAACGTCGTGGTGGTCGGCAGCCCCATCAGCCCCTATACGCGTGCCGTGCGCATTGCGTTGGCGGAAAAGGGCGTGGCCTATGCGCTCAAGCCGGTCGCGCCGCACAAGCCCGAGGCTGACGCCATTCATCCGTTCGGTCGCATTCCCGCCATGTACGACGGACCGCTGGAGTTCTACGAGACACGGGCCATCCTGCGCTACATCGACGAAGCCTTCGAGGGGACCGCGCTGTTTCCCACCAGCGGCGTCACCTCCCGCGCGCGCGCGGAGCAGTGGTACAGCGTGTTGAACGACTACGGCTACGACGCCATCGTCAAGCGCTGCGTGCTGCAGTACTTGTTCCCGTCCGGCGCGGACGGCCAACCGAACCGCGCCATCATCGACGCCGCCTTGCCCGATATCGATCGCGTGCTGGCAACGCTCGATGCGGGCTACGGCCCGCGCGACTACCTGGTGGGCAACGCGCCATGCATCGCGGACTACTTCGCCGCGCCGTTGCTGCACACCTTGTCGAAGATGCCGGAAGGCCCGGCCTTGCTCGCGAAATACGCCAACGTGCGGCGCGCGCTGGCCGTCATGGAGGCGCGGCCCAGCTTCATCTCCGCGCATGCGGATCTCGAAGGCAAGGGCGACGCGCCCAACGTCACGCCGTTGCGCAAGGCGAGCGCGGCGTAGACAGGAAAGCGGACGGGCAAGGCTAGCCGTGGCCTTGTCCGTTCCTGCTCAGGCGAAGTTCGCGGCTTGGCCGAAGATCTAGGAGACGACCTCGCTCGCCGCCACCGCCAAGCCCGACACCACGCCCAGCGACGGATCGCCGTGCACCAGCGGGATTTCCGGGAAGCATGCCTGCACGCGCGCCTTCACCTGGGGTGAGCGCGAGGTGCCGCCGGTGAGGAACACGCTGGCGGGCAGGGAGGCGAGGTCGCCGCGCACGGTGGTGAGCGTGCGCTCGAGTTGTGCGAGGAAGGGCTCGATGGCGATGTCCAGATCCTCGCGCGTGGCGTCCACGCCCAGGCCGGGCTCGATGAAGTCCAGCGCGGCGCGATGTTCCGCGGTACTGCTCAGTGTGATCTTGGTGCGTTCTGCGACCTGGTTGAGTCGCGTGGTGGCGCCCAGTTCCTGCAGGGCGCGCAGGCGCGGGCCGTAGGGCGCGGCCACCGGCCGGTAATTCTGTTTGCGGAATTCGCGCTGCTTGGGCAGGTTGTGCACGCTCGCCGCTTCCACGAACTGATGCTGCGGCACGCGCACGATGTCCTTGCCCAGCAGCGGCATGAAGCTGTGCAGGCTCACGCCCACGTCAAGGTCGGTGCCGCCCTTGGGCAGGCCCCAGTTGCGGGCAATCAGCGGATGCGCGTCGCCGCCCAGTTCCGCATGCGTCACGTCGGTGGTGCCACCGCCGATGTCCACGATCAGCGCGTGCTGCCGGTCGTCCAGGCTCTTGTGATAGTGCATGGCCGCGGCGGCGGGTTCTTCCAGGAAGCTCACGGCGTCGAAGCCCGCGGCGGCCGCGGCTTCGCGCAGGATCTCGATGGCCTGCTCCGAACCGGCCGCGCCCATGGAACTGCGGAATTCCACCGGACGCCCGATCACCGCGCCGCGCACCGGCTCGCCGAACTGGCGGCTGGCGGTGAGGCGGATGTGCTCGAGGATGTGCGTGGCGATATGCACGATCACCTTGCGCACCTGCGGATCCAGCCGGTAGCCGAACATGGACTTGGGCGATTCGATCAGGTTGCCGCCGCCGCTTTCCAGGTAGCCCTCTACCGCTTCCTCGCCGAACAGCGCATGCTGGAAGCTGGCGACGGTGCTGGTCGCCGCGCGCGCCTGTTCCTCCATCCACTGCCGGCGCACCACGCGCAGGGCATCGCGGCGCAGTTCCTCGTCCGAGCGCGATGCCGCCATGCCGGCCGCCTGCTGGCGGCGCAGTTCGGTGCGCGCCGAGCGCATGTGCGCCTCCAGCTGGGCTTCGAGTTCCGGCGTGAGTTCGAAGTCGTTGGGATCGGGCACCAGTTCCGGAAAGTACACGGCCGTGCGGAACTGCTCGGCCTCGCCGAAGCGGACCAGGGTGAGTTCGCCGTCGATGATGGCGGCGGCCGCCGAGTAGCTGGTGCCGAAGTCGATGCCGATGTGCATGAGAGGTGCCGCGCGCGGAAGGGCAATCGACCATTATCTCAGGTCTGGCGTCGGCGTGCCGGGCTGGGCGCCAAGGGCTGCGCGTCGCCTCGCGGCGTCGGCAGGTGCGACTAAGTAATTCTTCGCTAGTCAGCCGGCCGGTGGCCACGAGATGCTCCCGATCACCAGGGAGCCGGCCAGGATCGCCCGCTTCCTTTCGACTATTCCGGAACCCAAGGGCGTCTAGATGACCATGTCTTCCCATGTCGTGCGTGTGTGCCGCGATGCATCGATTACCGTTGTCCTGTGCTGCGCGTTCGCCGTTCCCGCCGTCAGGGCGCAGGATCAGGCAGCCGGCGGCGACAACGCCGAGCTGGCCAAGAAGCTCAGCAATCCCGTGGCTGCGCTGATCAGCGTGCCGTTCCAGTTCAACTACGACCAGAAGATCGGTCCGCTGGACCGGGGCCACCGCCTCTACATGAACCTGCAGCCCGTGGTGCCGGTAAGCATCAGCAGCGACTGGAACATGATTTCCCGCACCATTCTGCCGGTGGTTTCGCAATCGGACATCGCGCCGGGCAGCGGGCATCAGTCGGGGCTGGGCGACATCACGCAGAGCCTGTTCTTCTCGCCCAAGCAGACGGGCAGCAGCGGCATCATCTGGGGCGTTGGCCCGGCATTCCTCATTCCCACGGCCACCGACGATCTGCTTGGCTCCAAGAAGTGGGGCGCCGGGCCTACGGCGGTGGTGCTCAAGCAGAGCCACGGCTGGACCTACGGGTTCCTCGCCAACCATATCTGGTCGTTCGCGTCGGTCGGGCGTGGCCATGACCCGTCGCATCCGGACATCAGCAACACCTTCATCCAGCCCTTCCTCAACTTCACCACGCCCACCGCGTGGACCTACGGCATCGACTCCGAATCCACCTATGACTGGAAGCGGCACCAGTGGGCCACGCCAATCAATATCACCGTGGCCAAGCTCACGCGCTTCGGCAAATTGCCGGTGAGCTTCACCGGCGGCGTGCGCTATTGGGCGGAGAGTACGGACAACGGGCAGAAGGGCTGGGGCTTCCGCTTCACGACGACGGTGCTCCTGCCGAAATAGACGGCCAACGGCGCAGTGGGCGCGTTTGCGGTAGCGGCGGTTCCCCTCAGCGCTGCTCCATCCAGCGGCGGTACTGGCGCGTGCGGCAGGCCGTGGACACCTGCTGCAGAATCAGCGCGCGCAGCGGCGACACCTGCGGATCGGGCGCTCTGCCCTGGCTGAGCTTGCGCAGCTGATACTTGACCGCGGCCATGTTGGCCAAGGACGCGAGCGGCTTGCTTTTCCAGGTGATGGGCGGAAGCGCCGGCGCCGTCTCCACGCCCTTGCGCCAATCGCAGGGCAGGGTCGGGTCAATCGCCAGCGCGGTGCCGATGCCGACCATGTCGATGCCGCTGGCGATCGCGTGCTCCGCCACGGCGCGGCGGCGGATGCCGCCAGTCACCATGACGGGCATGGTTGCGATGGTTTGGATATCGCGGGCGAATTCCACGAAATACGCCTCGCGCGCCAGCGTGCGGCCGTCGCGTGCCTGCCCCTGCATGGCCGGCGCTTCGTAGCTGCCGCCCGACAGTTCGACCAGGTCCACGCCCAGGCCGTTGAGCAGCACCACCACTTGGCGCGCATCTTCCGCGGTGAAGCCGCCACGCTGGAAATCCGCGGAATTGAGTTTGACGGCCACGGTGAAGCCGGGAGCGACCGTGGCGCGAACAGCCTTGACGATGTCCAGTAGCAGGCGCGCGCGGTTTTCCAGCGAACCGCCCCAGGCATCGGTGCGACGGTTGGTGAGCGGCGATAGAAACTGGCTCAGCAGATAGCCGTGGGCCGCGTGGATTTCCACGCCGGTGAAGCCCGCCTGCTCCGCGAGCGCCGCCGCACGGGCAAAGCGCCGGATCACCTCCTCGATGATCTCCGGCGTCATGGCCTGCGGCGTGTTGAAGAGCTTGGAAAGCTTGCCCAGCTCCAGCGGCACCGCCGATGGCGCCCAGGTGGGCTGCCCCAGGTTGGCCTGCATCTGGCGGCCGGGATGATTGATCTGCAGCCAGAACTGCGCGCCCCTGGAGCGGCCGATGGCCGCCCATTGCCGGAAGCGGTCCAGGTGACGGGCGTCTTCCAGAACCACGCCGCCGGGGCCGGTCATGGCGCGGCTGTCCACCATCACGTTGCCGGTGATGAGCAGGCCGGCGCCGCCGTCGGCCCAGGCCTGGTACAGGCGCATGAGTTGCTCGGAGGGCGCATGGTCGGCATCGGCCATGTTTTCCTCCATGGCGGCCTTGGCGATGCGGTTGGGAATCACCGCGCCATTGGGGAGGGTCAGCGGGTCGAATACGTTCATGCCGGGGTACCTGGTCGGGCGAGAGGTACACCATAAGTTTAAAGCTTGCTTTAAGGTCAAGGCCTGCAAGGCGCCCGGCGATCCACTCGAAGGCCACCGGGCGGCTCGGATGGGCCGCCCGGTGACCTTGCCGCGCTCAGGCAACGCGATCAGCCGCGAATGAAGGCCAGCAGGTCCGCGTTGATGGTGTCCGCCTCGGTCGTGGGCATGCCGTGCGGGAAGCCCTTGTAGATCTTCAGGGTGCTGTTCCTGGCGAGCTTGGCGGACAGCACGCCGGCATCTTCATACGGGACGATCTGGTCGTCGTCGCCATGCATCACCAGCACGGGGATGGTGGCGCCCTTCAGGTCGTCGGTGAAGTCGGTCTGCGAGAACGCCACGATGCCGTCGTAGTGGGCCTTGGCGCTGCCCATCATGCCCTGCCGCCACCAGTTCCAGATGGTGCCCTGGGAGGGCTTGGCGTTCGGCCGGTTGTAGCCGTAGAACGGGCCCGCCGGCAGGTCGTAATAGAACTGCGCGCGGTTCGCGGCGAGCTGCGCCTGCAGGCCGTCGAACACTTCCTTGGGCAGGCCGCCGGGATTGTTCGGCGTCTTCACCATGATGGGCGGCACGGCGCTGATCAACACCGCCTTGGCCACCTTGTCTTCGCCGTGGCGCGCCACGTAGTGGATGACTTCGCCGCCGCCGGTGGAATGCCCGACGTGGACGGCCTTCTGCACGCCCAAATGCTTGACCACGGCGGCGACGTCATCGGCATAGTGGTCCATGTCGTGCCCGTCCCACACCTGGCTGGAGCGGCCATGGCCACGCCGGTCGTGCGCCACCACGCGGAAGCCGTGCTGCAGGAAGAACAGCATCTGGTTGTCCCAGTCGTCCGCGCTGAGCGGCCAGCCGTGGTGGAAGAAAATCACCGGGGCGTCTTTCGGACCCCAGTCTTTGTAGAAGATCTCAACGCCATCCTTTGTGGTCACGTATCCCATGATGGTTTCTCCAGGCTCAGGTAGGGACTATCGATGGAAGACACACATGACCGACGCGTGTCAGTCAGCGGTCGGGTGTTGCTCGTGGGTGGGCACGAATGAATAGCAGGCACGATCAACGATGAAGGCCGCGCGATTTTCGGACGTCGGGACGGGCAGGACGCCTTTCGCACCCACGCCATCCCTCGCGGTTTTCCATGGGAAAACCGCGAACCGCGAGCCGATGCCGTCGCCTCGCTGAAGAAGACCCGTCGTCCGGAACATCATGGGCCAGCCTTGTTTGACCGCCTGTCGAAGGTAGGCTTAAAGTCAAGTTCAAGGTCAACTGTTTCGCTGATGCAACACATGAAGATCGGAGAGCTGGCAAAGCTGACGGGGCTGACCGCGTCGCGCATTCGCTTCTACGAAGCCAGCGGCCTGATTCGTGCGGTCGACCGCACAGCCAATGGCTATCGCGATTACCCGTACGAAGCGGTGTCGATGCTGGGCATCATCACCAGCGCGCAGAGCGCAGGCTTCTCGCTCGATGAAATCCGCCGCCTGCTGCCGATCAACCGTGAAAGCGGTTGGCAGCACGAGCAGTTGCTGGAGGCGATCCAGCGCAAGGTCGTGGAGATCGAGGCCTTGCAGCAGCGACTGGAAGAGAACAAGGCCCAGCTGCTCAAGGCGGCGGAGAGCATCAGGAACCGGCCGGAGGACCTCAGCTGCCTCGACCGCGCCCAATGGGTGCTGGACCGAATACACGCCGAGGGAACCGTGTCGACACCTGATTCCAAGGCCTCAAAGAGACGGCGTTCATCTTCGACTTGACCGCTGCCATTCATTGAAAGCAGCTATATCGGTGCTGAACTTCAGGTGCGCATCCGCTGCCGTGATTCAGCACTTCCGGTGCGCTTAGCAGCTAGCCTTGGTCGGCCATCGCTTTGTGCGGCGGCCACATGGATATTCAGGATTTCCCAGGACGATGAGACGACGCGGCGATGACGCCGCTCGATACACCACGTCCTGCTGCATGCATGCCGAAGCGTGGGCTCGGGGGTAACCAGCGAGGCGACATCACGGATCTTCACGTTACCGGAGCGCTTTCATGAAAGACCTCATCAAGCGAATTCCCGTCATCGGCCCCGTTGCGCGCAACGTCTACCGTCGATGGCTCAACCCGCCCAAGCCCTTCCATGGCTCGGAGGATTACTGGATCGAGCGCTATCGCGATGGCGGTAATTCCGGCGCGGGTTCGTACAATCGCCTGGCGGAATTCAAGGCCGAGGTGCTGAACGATTTCGTCGCCAGCCACGGCATTCGCGACGTGATCGAATTCGGCTGCGGCGACGGCAACCAGCTCGCCTTGGCGCGCTACCCGTCCTACCTGGGCCTGGATGTCAGCCCGCATGCGGTGGAAGGCTGCGCCCGGCGCTTTGCCGGCGACGCCAGCAAGTCGTTCATGCTGGTGCGCGACTACCACGGGCAGACGGCGCAGCTCGCGCTGTCGCTGGACGTGATCTATCACCTCACCGAAGACAGCGTATACGACACCTACATGCGGACCTTGTTCGATGCGGCGCGGGATTACGTGGTGATCTATTCGTCCGACAAGGATGAGGCGCAGCCAGGTGTTTCGCATGTGCGACACCGCCAGTTCAGTCGCTGGGTACGCGCGAACGCGCCGGGTTGGCGCTTGCTGCGGCACATACCCAATCGTTTTCCCTACACGGGCGACAACGACACGGGTTCGCTGGCCGACTTCTACATCTACGGCAAGGGCAGCCTGACCTGAGCGGCTTGCGCTGGTAGCGACGAGAGAGGGCGACGCCGCGCCGGGCGCGCGCGTCGCTTCAACTCGGATGATCGTCGCCGAAGTTGCGCGCGCCTGCGGTGCGCGACGTAACTGCGCGTGTCGTTGCCGGTTTGATCCCACTTGTTCTTCAACGCACCATCCACGCAGGCGCGAAAACACGCGCGAAAGGCAAGCTTTTGCGCGTCGTCAGCCTGCCGACATGCAGGCGCATTTTCTTTCATGGCGTATGCCTTCCAGACGTCTGCTTGCCGCAAAAAACGCGGCGTATAAGTGAGGCCGACAGGGTTCGTCGGGCGCGCAGGATGCGTGGCTTCGACATGCGTTGGGGGCAACTTATGAGTGACAAGTCCGTGCAGGTCATCGACCTGGATTGGGATGCGTTCGATCCGTGGCGCATCCAGCCGTTCAAACACACCTTGACCGAGCATCCGTTGCTGCAGACGAACGAGCTCGTGGAATTGGGCAAGCGTTGCCGGGGCACCAAGCTCTGGTATGCGTTCAACAGCGACGCGACCGCCGGGACCGATTTCGACGATGCGTCCAACCTCTATCCCACGTCCAAATCCGCGGTGGATTCGCTGAAGGACATCGGCAGCGCCAAGGCGTGGGTGTTGCTTCGCCATATCCAGGCCGATGCGAAGTACCGCGAGCTGGTCGACGCGGTGATCAATCCCATGAAGCCGATGATCGAGCGCAAGGATCCGGGGCTTTACTACCGGGCCGGCTGGATCTTCTCCGCCTCGCCCAACACGGCCACGCCGTTCCATATCGACCGCAGCCACGTGTTCCTGCTGCAGATACGCGGCACCAAGACTGTGTACGTATGGGATGCCGACGACAGGCAGGTCTGCAGCGACCGCGCGCGCGATTGCTTCCACTTTCGCCACGACCTGAGCCGCACCTTGTGGAACGAGGCGTTCCGCTCGCGTGCCCACGTATTCGAGCTGGGACCGGGCATGGGCGTCTATATGCCGTTGACCAGCCCGCACATGGTGGAGACGAGCAAGGAGTCGTCCACTACCATCAGCTTCACCTACAACACCGACGCCACGCGCCGCAACGCACGCGTGCACGTGATGCGCGAAATGCTCTGCAAGCTGGGCATGACGCCGCCCGACTACGGCAAGAACCACTTCTTCGACCAGGCGGCGTTCGCTGCCGCCTCGGCCATCGTGGTGTGCCGCGGGCCCGGCGGCCATCCGCCGGCCTGTCCGTCGCTGCGGCAGAAAAGCGCTTACGCGGTGGCCGATTGAAGGTCCGGTAAATCATCCATAAGGCATAGCGCCTCGTGCGCGGCGGAGGAACATGCGGCGTT
>Ga0268248_100045_pt1 | contig 137633 bp, 122 predicted proteins | sample AgamicAtAme_FD_200856 | JGI IMG/M metagenome (GOLD analysis project Ga0268248, IMG submission 200856) | Agave microbial communities from Guanajuato, Mexico - At.Am.e (v2) (version 2) | ecosystem: Host-associated > Plants > Phyllosphere > Phylloplane/Leaf | place: Guanajuato, Mexico | collected... | reverse complement strand
TTGACTCTTAGGTTAGACGCTTGCATATGTTTGACATTCAGTCATCCACCGCAAGGCGCCCACACAAGTCACCTGCGCACACTGTCAAAGATCTCAATCACTTGCTGACCGTTTCCGTTTCAGCGTTGGAACATTTCGTTCCGAGTGAGCCGCTCATCTTACATCGTTTTTCCTGTCCGTCAACACCTTCAGCGAAGAATTTTTGCTGTCGTTGTTGCCGTCCGGAGGGCGATGCCAGCGGCGGGAGGCGAATAATAGGGAGGCCCCCCACCTTTGACAAGCAATTTTTGAAATTATTTTCGATGTTTCGCGTAAGACGTTGTTCTCACGCGAAACTTGGTTGATCGATGCATCGCGACGACGTTGCGTCGTCGCGCACAACTCAAGCGAGCTTCAACGACACGCGCGCGAAGTTGCGCTTGCCGATCTGCAAAACCCCTTCAAAACCCGGGGAAAACACGCGTTGCGCGTCTTCGACCACTTCCGCGTCGATGCGCACGGCGCGTTCCTTGAGTTTGCGGTTCGCTTCCGCGTTGCTCGGCGTGAGCCCTGCTGCCGTCAGCAGTGCAGGCAGGCGCAGGCCTTCCGCGGGCACGGCAATTTCAGTGAGCGGCAACAGGCTGGTGTCGCCTTCGCCGCGCACCACGGCATGCCAGCCGGCAATGGCCTGTTCCGCGGCGGCCGCATCGTGGAAACGCGTGGCCAGTTCGCGGGCCAGCTTGAGCTTGGCGTCGCGCGGATTGAGCGCACCGCTGGCGACCTCTTCCTTCATGCGCGCGATGTCCGCCATCGAGGTTTCGAAGCTGAGCAGCTCGAACCAGCGCCACATGAGGTCGTCGCCGATCTTCAGCGTCTTGGTGACGATGTCGATGGCCGGCTCATTGATGCCGATGTAGTTGCCCAGCGACTTGGACATCTTGTTGACGCCGTCCAGGCCTTCCAGCAGCGGCATGGTCAGCACGATCTGCGGCGGCTGGCCGTGGTGCTCCTGCAGGGCGCGGCCCATCAGCAGGTTGAACTTCTGATCGGTGCCGCCGAGTTCCACGTCGCACTTGAGCGCGACGGAGTCATAGCCCTGCACCAGCGGATAGAGGAACTCGTGGATGGCGATCGGCTGCTGGCCGGCGAAGCGCTTGGAGAAGTCGTCGCGCTCGAGCATGCGCGCCACGGTGTGCTGGGCGGCGAGCTTGATCATGTCGGCCGCGGTCATCTGGCCGAACCACTCGGAATTGAAGCGCAGCTCGGTGCGCTCCTTGTCCAGCACCTTGTAGACCTGCTCGGCATAGGTCTCGGCATTGGCCAGCACGTCTTCGCGCGACAGCGGCTTGCGCGTGACGTTCTTGCCGGTCGGGTCGCCGATCATGCCGGTGAAGTCGCCAATGAGGAAAATCACCTGGTGCCCCAGGTCCTGAAACTGGCGCATCTTGTTGAGCAGCACGGTGTGGCCCAGGTGCAGATCCGGTGCCGTGGGGTCGAAGCCGGCCTTGATGCGCAGCGGACGACCGAGCTTCAGGCGGGCGGCCAGCTCCTCCTGCTTGATGATTTCGTCGGCGCCGCGCGCGATGGTGGCCAGCGCCTGCTCAAGCTCGTTCATGTATTCCTCAAATTTTCGTTGTCTGGACGTCACCGGAAATCATAGCTTCCGGGCGGGTTCCGTTAAGTGTGCGTTAATCCGAAAATTCGCGCAACTCATTGATGGAAAAGGCGTTGACGCCCTTTGCACAGGGCCGCTATGGTACGCGGCAATTCAAATTTTGGTACCTGGGGAACACCGGGCATGGGTGAGAGAAAAGAAGACGCGCGTTCAGCGCGTAAACAGGCCATGCGCCGAAAGGCGCAGCAACGGCACTCTCACTTTTACGAACGCTGCGCCCATTGGTCCTTTGGTTGCCACGGCGACGCCGAGCCGATCCGCTGGCACCGCGAGCGCTGGATTCTGGCGGGCACGGCCCTCCTTATTACAGCGGTTTCCGGTTTCCTGATTCCGGCGTGGGCCAGTGCCATGCGCCCGGACACCATTTCCACCGCGCACGCCGTGCTGCCGCTCGCCCTGCCCAAGGCCGCGCCGGAGGCGATCCAGGCGCCTACGGTGGAAGACTGGCACATCGTGCAGGTGCAGCCGGGCCAGACACTGTCGGACCTGTTCCAGAGCCAGGGCCTCAGCCTTACCGACGTGCAGCACGTGGTCGACCAGTCGGGCGACGCCAAGGCGCTTCACCATATCAGCCCGGGCCAGGAGTTCGACTTCCTGCTCGACAGCGACGGCAGCCTCAAGGGCATCCGCTTCGACAAGGACGAGTCCAACCGCACCACCATGCGCTTCGATGGCGACAAGGCCACGGTCACGGCCGAGGCGCGCGAAGTGGAACGCCGCGAGCATGTGGCCCACGGCACCATCGACAGCTCGCTGTTCGCCGCGGGCTCCAAGGCGGGCATGAGCAACCAGATGGTGCTCAAGCTGGCCGAGCTCTTCAAATACGACATCGACTTCGTGCAGGACCTGCGCGAGGGCGACAGCTTCACCGTGATCTACGACGACGTGTACCGCGACGGCGCCTATCTGCACGAGGGCGACATCGTCGCGGCGGAGTTCGTCAACGACGGCCAGCGCTATACCGCCTACCGCTTCAAGAAGGACGACGGCAGCTACGGCTGGTTCAGCGAGGACGGCCGCCCGATCCAGAAGTCGTTCCTGCGCATTCCGGTGGACTTCACCCGCATCTCCTCGCAGTTCAGCGCGGCCCGCATGCATCCCATCCTGGGCCTGATGCGCGCGCACAAGGGCGTGGACTACGCGGCGCCCACCGGCACGCCGATCCATGCGGCGGGCGACGGCGTGGTCAAGTTCAAGGGCTGGATGAATGGCTACGGCAATTTCGTGGTCATCCAGCACAACGGCACCATCAGCACCGCCTACGGCCACATGTCGAAGTTCGGCACGGAGAAGGTCGGCCAGCGCGTGAGCCAGGGAGCGGTGATCGGCTACGTCGGCATGACGGGCCTGGCCACCGGCCCGCACCTGCACTACGAATTCCGCGTCAACAACGTGCAGCGCGACCCGCAGACGGTCACCCTGCCCAAGCCGGAACCGCTGCCGGCCGCGCAGCTCGCCAAGTTCAAGGCCCAGGTGGTGCAGCCGCAGCTCGCCCGCCTAAAGACGCTGGACGCAAATATCAAGCTGGCCAAGGCCAGCGGCACCAAGCGCAGCGACGACTGATTGCCCGTGAATGACGCTTCGGCGCTTTACCTTGGCCTGATCTCGGGCACCAGCGCCGACAGCATCGATGCGGCGCTGGTGCGTTTCGACGACAACACCCCGCAACTGGTCGACGCCCTGGCGCATCCCTGGCCGGAGGATCTGCGCGCGAGCATCCTTGCCGTGGCGCAGGACGAAACGCGGCTGGACCTGGACGCCTACGGCCGGCTCGATGTCGCCATCGGGCAGTGTTTTGCGCAGGCCGCGCAGAAACTGCTGGAGCGCAATGCGGCGCATGCGGCCTCCGTACGCGCCATCGGTTCGCACGGGCAAACCCTGCGCCACCGCCCGGCGGGCGCCTTCCCTTTCACGCTGCAGGTGGGCGATCCCTCGGTGATCGCCGAGCGCTGCGGCATCGACGTGGTGGCCGATTTTCGCCGCGCGGACGTCGCCGCCGGCGGCCAGGGTGCCCCGTTGTTGCCCGCCGTGCACGCCATGCTGCTCGGTCGCGCCGATGGCGTGCGCGTGGTGCTCAACCTGGGCGGCATCGCCAACATCACCGTGCTTGACCCTCATGGGCTGGTCTTCGGCTTCGACACCGGCCCGGCCAATGGCCTGATGGATGCGTGGCACCTGCGCCATCGGGGCACGGCCTATGACGCGAACGGCGCCTTTGCCGCATCGGGCCGGGTGGACGAAGCGCTGCTGGCTGCCCTGCTGGCCGATCCCTATTTCGCGCTGCCGCCGCCGAAAAGCACCGGACGCGAGCATTTTCATCTCGCCTGGCTGGAACAGCATGCCGGCGTGGCCGGCCTCTCGCCGGCGGATGTCCAGGCCACCCTGCTGGAGCTTTCCGCGCGCAGCATCGCCGAGGCCATCGAACGCCATGCACCGGCGGCCATCGACGTGCTGGCCTGCGGCGGTGGCGTGCACAACGCCGTGCTGATGCAGCGGCTCGGCCAGTTGCTGGGCGCGCGCGAACTGGCCAGCACCGCGGCTCATGGCGTCGATCCGGATTATCTGGAGGCCACGGCCTTCGCGTGGCTGGCGCGGCAGCGCCTGCTCGGGCTTCCCGGCAACCTTCCCGCCGTCACCGGCGCCCGGGGGCCGCGTGTGCTGGGTGCGGTATATCCTGCACCGCGCTGATCAGAAGCGCTCGTCGTCCAACACGTTGGTGCCTTGGGCGAGCCCCGCCGTCGGCGCGCGCGACAGCGCCTGGATGGCTTCCTGAAAGGCAGCCTTTTCCTTCGCATCCCACTGCCCACCCAGCGTGGTCAGCTCGCCGGGATCGAGCATGGTTTCCGCAAAGACGTTCGACGAGGACATGCCAAGGCCGTGGCGCAGCGCGTGCAGCACTACGTCATTGATCGACCACTGCCGTTCCTTGGCCAACGTCTTGATACGTTCGGCCATGTGGTTGTCGATATGGCGTATGACGAGGTCCGGCACGGACTCTCCCTCCCCAAGTCATAAACCCCCTGTAGCGCCATCTTGTCACAGGGTCCGGCGCAAGAGTATCGACCGCTTGGCTGATTCAGGTGCCGGAATCCGACGCGTCGCGGGTGAATCGGGGCCACAGGATGGCGAACAGCAGCATGGCCGGAAGCACCGAGATCACGGTAATGGCGAAGTACCCGCCATAGCCGATGACGGCGACAAGGCCGCCGGCAAAAAAGCCCAATACCTTGCCCGGAAGGTTCACCAGGGAACTCAGCAGCGCATATTGCGTGGCCGTGTGCTGCCGGTTCACCAGCAGCGAGAGAAAGGCCACGGTCGGCGGGCCCAGCATGCCTTCCGCGAAGTTCTGCCCGGAGATCGCCATGGTCAGCACCACGAGACTCCCCTGGTTTCCCAACAACATCAGGTAAAGCAGATTGCTGCACGCGCCCAGCACGATACATACGCCCAGCGTCCGCCAGGCGCCCCAGCGCGCGACGGCGGCGCCGCCGACGAATGCGCCGGCGATACCGATCCAGACGCCGTAGATCTTCGTCACAGCGCCAATTTCCGTCTTGCTGAAGCCCATGTCGCGCATGAACGGATTGAAGATCGTGCCGATGGATTGTTCAGGCAGCTTGAACAGCAGGATGAACAACAGCGTGAGTACCGCGACAACCCAGCTGTAGCGACGGAAGAAATCGACGAACGGATCGATCACGCTCTCGCGCATCGCCATGCGCCAACCCGGCGGCGTCGATCGGATGATGGCTGGCTCGCGCATGAGGAGCGTGATGACGATCGGCACCACCATCGCCACCGCCATGGCCACGTAAATCCAGGACCAGGGAATGTGGTCGGCCAGGATTAGCGCAACGGCGCCAGAGAGCAGCAAGCCCAGCCGGTAACCCAACGCGTAGGTCGCCACCAGCGCACCTTGGGCGGAGGGCGGCGCGATTTCGATGCGGTAGGCATCGATGGCGATGTCCTGGGTCGCCCCCATGAACGCCACCAGCAAGGTCGCCAGCACAAAAGGCTGCAGCTGGTGAGGCGTGAACGAGGCCATCAGCAATAGGCCGCAAAGCACGCCCAGCTGTGCAAACAGCAGCCAGCCACGGCGCAGTCCCAGTCGTGTAAACAGCGGCAACCGCCAGTGATCGAGCAGTGGCGCCCATAGAAACTTGAGCGCATAGGTCATGCCTGCGCTGGCGATCATCGTGACGCTCTTCAGCGCGATGCCGTTTTCCTTCAGCCACAACGACAACGTGACGGACACCAGCAGGAAGGGCAGTCCGGAGGAAAACCCCAGCAGGCACAGCGTCCACGCCGCAGGCTCGGTGAACGAGCGCCACACAGACGGCTTGCGCGTGGTCGGCGCCGCCTCAGTCGGCATAGTCCACCGTAAACGGCGCATGATCCGAGAAGCGCTGGTCGCGATAGATGGAGCAGCGCTTCAGGCGGTCGCGCAGGCCGGGCGTGACGATCTGGTAGTCGATGCGCCAACCCACGTCGTTGGCGCGTGCGTTGCCGCGGTTGGACCACCAGGTGTAGTCCTGGCCCTTGGGGTGCAGCGTGCGGTAGCTGTCGATCCAACCGTGCTTGTCGACCAGGTCGTTGAGCCAGGCGCGTTCTTCGGGCAGGCAGCCGGAGTTCTTCTGGTTGGATTTCCAGTTCTTGATGTCCAGCTCGCTGCGCACGATGTTCCAGTCGCCGCACAGCACATAGTCGCGGCCGCTTTTCATCCACTTGGCGAAGATGGGCGCGATCCAGTCCATCACCTCGAACTTGAACTGCTGGCGTTCCTCGCCGGAGGAACCCGAGGGCACGTACAGCGACACCACGCTCAGCTTGCCGAAACGCGCCTCGATGTAGCGACCTTCGTTGTCGAACGGCGCCCAGCCCAATTCGGTCAGCACCTCGTCGGGCTCGCGCTTGGCATAGATGGCCACGCCGCTGTAGCCCTTCTTGCTGCTGGCGTCGCGATAGAAGCAGTGGTGGCCGTCGGGACGGAACATGGCGTCGCTCAGCTGGTCTTCCTGCGCCTTGGTCTCCTGCAGGCAGACCACGTCGGCCTTCTGCTGGCGCAGCCAGTCGAACACGCCCTTGGTGGCGGCCGAGCGGATACCGTTGGCGTTGAGGCTGATGATGCGCATGTCAGGCGTGCCTTGCTTCCGATGGATGGGCCATCATAGCAACCATGGCTTAGAGCCTGCCCCCATAGTCCAATGACGCCGCGCCGGCTCTGCTTGCTCGCACGGCAAGGAAGAGAGGGAGTGTATGTCGATACACAACCGAACGATGACGCCGCCGTGCGGGCAAACAGACCCGGCCCTTCGGGTTGCTCTGCCGCAGCCGTCATGCGATAGCCCGCGGCTTGCCGATGCAACCAGCATGGGCCGCACCGCGGTCTACCACCTGCCAGCTGCGGCAGAGCAACGCGGCATCCTTCTATGAGGGCAGGCTCTATGCCCCCTGATATTCATGTCATGCCCGTGGAGGCGTCTTTCCGGCCCGCCTTGCTGGCGTTGACCGTGAGCGACGAGCAGTACGCCTTCGTCGGCCGCATCGCCGCATCGCTGGCGGACGCGGAAAGCTGCGCGGGCAGCGAGCCCATGGCCATCCTGTGCGACGGCGAGCCCATCGGCTTCTACCGCATCGAGCGACATGCCAACACCCTTGCCGAGGTCGAGTTCGTCCGTCCCACGCTGGGCTTGCGCTCCTTCTTCATCGACACGCGATGGCAGGGCCGTGGCCTGGGCACGCGGGCATTGGAGGCGGTCATGCACGACATGGCGCATCGCTACCCATGGGCAAGGGACGTGGCGCTTACCGTGAACCTGCGCAATGCGCCGGGCATCGCGCTGTATAGGCGCGCGGGCTTCCGGGAGACCGGAGGGCTGTACCATGGCGGCCGTTCCGGGCCGCAGTACCTGATGGTGTGCGCCCTTCCCGTTCTGACTGCCAACTAGAGAAAGCCGCCGTGCACGATTACCAGCGCGATTTCATCGAACTCACCCTGCAGCGCGAGGTGCTGCGTTTTGGCGACTTCACGCTGAAGTCCGGCCGCCAGAGCCCGTATTTCTTCAACATGGGCCGCATCGACTCGGGCGCCGCGCTGGCGCAGCTGGGTCGCGCCTATGCCGCCGCCGTGGTGAATGCGGGCATCGAGGTCGACATGCTGTTCGGCCCGGCCTACAAGGGCATCGCCCTGGCCGCTGCCACCGCCATCGCGCTGGCCGACCGGCATGGCCGCGACCTGCCCTGGGCGTATAACCGCAAGGAAGCCAAGGATCACGGCGAAGGCGGCGTGCTCGTGGGCGCGCCGCTGAAGGGCCGCGTGCTGATCGTGGACGACGTGATGACCGCCGGTACCGCCGTGCGCGAATCGCTGGCGCTGATCCGGGCGCAGGGCGCCACGCCGGCTGGCGTGCTGATCGCGCTGGATCGCCAGGAACGCGGCCAGGGCGAGCTGTCCGCTGCCCAGGAAGTCACCGCCGAGTTCGGTATCCCGGTGATCGCCATCACCAGCCTGGGCGACGTGCTGGCCTACGCGGGCGAACGCCCCGACCTGGCCGCCGAACATGCACGCCTGGTGTCCTACCGCGAACGGTACGGCGTCAGCGCCTGATGTAAGCCCTGGTTGGCGAAGCCGGTCACATCGCCGACCGTGACACCTTGCAAACGTCCTTGGTGTCACGGTATCGCCGGCTATACTTTCCGCCAACAAGGGGGAATGTCATGCGTAGAACTGTTTTCGTCATCGCGTCGCTCGCGCTGGCCGCCGGCCTGCACGCGCAAACGCAGACGGCCTCGCACTACCGCTATCGCTGGAAGGACGCGACCGGCCTGCCGCACTACAGCGACAGCCTGACGTCCGATGCACTCAAGTACGGTTACGACCTGGTCAACGACCGCGGGCTCGTGGTGCAGCACGTCGAGCGCCAGCTCACGCCGGAGGAACGCGCCGCCGCACAGAAAGCCGCGGAAGCCAAGGCCGCCAGCGATCGTGTCGCGCAGCAGCGCGCACGCGACGACATGCAGATGCTCAATGCCTATCCGACCGAGGACGCCTACAAGCGCTCCCAGCAGGACAGCCTGGACAGTCTCGACCAGCAGATCGCCACCACGCGCACCAACCTGCGCAGCCAGGAAAAGGCGCTGACTGACCTGCTCACGCGCGCCGGCGACCTGGAACGCGCCAAGCAGCCCGTGCCCAAGTTCCTCAACGACAGCATCGCCAAGCAGCGCGACGTGGTGGCCCATCAGCGCGACGCCCTGGAACGCCAGCAGACGGCGCGCGACGCTCAGGTGCAGAAGAACGCGCAGGATCTGGACCACTATCGCGAACTGAAGACGGCGCAGGACAAGGAACGCCAGGGCCAGTAAGCCGCGGCGCAGCCATGAAACGAAAAGCCCCGGATATCCGGGGCTTTTTTCGTCAGAACGGCAGCTTGAGCGACGGATCGACCGCCAGCATCTGCTGGCGGAACAGGTTCTTGATGCGCGTCAGCGCGGCCTCGTTGTCGGCGTCGAAACGCAGCACCAGGACAGGCGTGGTGTTGGACGGACGCACCAGGCCCCAACCGTCCGGCCAGTCCGCACGCACGCCGTCGATGGTGGTGAGCGTGGCGTCGCCGAAGCTCGCCTTCTGGCGGAATTCCTCCATGAAGCGGTAGTGCGCGCCCTCGGCCATCTCCACCTTCAGCTCCGGCGTGGACACGCCCTTGGGGCAGGTGGCGAAGATCTCTTCCGGCGTGCGCTCTTCCAGGTCGCCGGCCAGGATTTCCATCAGGCGGGCGCCGGCATAAATGCCGTCGTCGAAGCCGTACCAGCGCTCCTTGAAGAAGAAGTGGCCGCTCATCTCGCCGGCCAGCTCCGCGCCGGTTTCGCGCATCTTGGCCTTGATCAGCGAATGGCCGGTGCGCCACATCATCGGGCTGCCGCCCGCGTCGAGGATCTGGCCCTTGAGGTGGCCCGTGCACTTCACGTCGTAGATGATCGTCGCGCCCGGTTGGCGGGACAGCACATCGCGCGCAAACAGCATCAGCTGGCGGTCGGGGAAGATGATCTCGCCGTCCTTGGTCACCACGCCCAGGCGATCGCCGTCGCCATCGAAAGCCAGGCCAAGATCGGCGCCCGTCTGCTTCACCGCGAAGATCAGGTCTTCCAGGTTGTGGGGGTCCGACGGATCGGGATGGTGGTTCGGGAAGGTACCGTCCACATCGCAGTACAGCGGAATGACCTCGCAGCCGATGCCTTCCAGCACCTGCGGCGCCACGGCGCCGGGAATGCCATTGCCGCAGTCCACGACGATCTTCAGGCGGCGCTCGGCCTGCACGTCGGAGGTGATGCGCTCGATATAGTCGGGCACCACGTCGACATGGCGGATCTTGCCGCCGCCGCTCTTTTCCAGGCGGTTGCCGGCGATGCGCTGGTAGAGATCCTGGATGGCGCCCTCGGACAGGGTTTCGCCACCCACCACGATCTTGAAGCCGTTGTAGTCGGGCGGATTGTGGCTGCCGGTCACGGCCACGCCGCAGCCGGTGTTGAAGCGGTAGGCCGCGTAGTAGACGACCGGCGTGGGCACCGCGCCCAGGTCGATCACGTCGATGCCCGCCTCGCGCAGGCCATCGGACAGGGCGCCGGCCAGTTCGGGACCGGAAAGGCGGCCGTCGCGACCGATCACGATTTCCGGCAGGCCCTTCTCGCGCATCACCGAGCCGATGGCCTGGCCGAGCAGGCGCGCGACGTCCTTGGTCAGCGACTTGCCGACCACACCGCGCACGTCGTACGCGCGGAAGATGGTCGGATCGACCACCACCGGCGCCGGCTGGGCGGGCTTGGGCGGTGCGATGCGAGCGGGCGCCGGGGTTTCGGGTTCCGGCGCGGTGTCGAGCAGATCGGACAAAACAGGTTCCTCAACATCAGCTTGGACGCGGCCGCCGAACAGGCGATTGCGCATCCAGATCAAATACAGGCCGCCCGCCAGGCCCAGCAGCCCCAGCAACCCGGTCACGGGCCATACGTGCGGAAGCACGATGAAGGCGGTCGGCAGGGCCGCCAGGATGCTGAAGGTGCTACCGTCGACCGGCATGCCATTGGGTTCGCGCTCGGCAGAGGCGCTGCCGGAGGCCAACAGGCGCAGATCGCCGAGGTCGTCGCCCTGGCGAAGCTCCAGTCTACCGCCTTCCGTCGGAATGGATTCGAAGCGCTCCTGGATCGGGGCGAACGGCAGCGCCACCCACACCCAGGCCTGCGGGTGCGTGGCCGGCCCCACCGGCACCACCAGCGCCAGCACGCGCGTGCCGCTGTCCGGCACCGTCTGCGCGGGCGGCTTGCCGTCGGCCGTCTGCGCCGCCATCAGCTGCGCGGCCTTACCGTAGCCGAAGACGCGATAGTTGGCGTGCAGCACTTCATCGAGGCCGCCGCTGTAGGCGTCCACCTTCAAGGCACCAGGAATAAGCTGACGCAGCTCGGTCGCCGCCTGGGCCGGATCGGCCACGATGCTGTCGGGAGCGAGCGAATGCACGGCCGCTTCCACGCGGCCGCGCTCGCTGGCGATTTCCGCCGCCACGGCATCGGCCGCCTGCTTCTGGGCGGCGTGCACGCGGTCCTTGGCGCTGCTTTCGTCCGCGATCTGCCAGGTCTGCCAGAGGCAGAACAGGCCGCCGAGCACCAGCAAGATGCCCAGCGCGAACGGAAGCAGGGCGCGCCCGTCGATGGAGCCGGTCAAGCCATTGCCGCCGGCATTGAAGATCTTCGCCATGCCCTGTCCCCACACAGGCTGTCGGGTCGTCTTATCCGCGGGCATGCATGCCCGCCCCACTACGCACTCAGTTGACGCCGGTCGAACCGAAACCGCCCTCGCCCCTCTGCGACGGCGCGAACTCCTGTACCACCTTCAGCCGCGCCTGCGCCACCGGCACCAGCAGCAGCTGGGCAATGCGATCGCCCACGGCGATGGTGTAGGGCTGGGTGCCGCGGTTCCAGCACGAAATCATCAAGGGCCCCTGGTAGTCGGCGTCAATGACGCCGACCAGGTTGCCCATGACCAGGCCGTGCTTATGGCCCAGGCCCGAGCGCGGCACGATCAGCGCGCACCAGCCCGGATCGCCGATGTGGATGGCCATGCCGCTGGGCACCAGCACGCTCTCGCCGGGCTGCAGGGTCAGCGGCGCGTCGATGGTGGCACGCAGGTCCATGCCGGCGCTGCCGACGGTGGCGGCTTGCGGCAGCGGAATCGAATCACCCAGGCGCGGATCGAGAATCTTCAGCTCGACGTCGATCCCGTTCCCCACCGTCACGGGCGCACCGCCCGGTACCGCTCGGCCACCTTGGCCACCAGCTGGCGCGCCAGCTCCGTCTTCGATGCGCGTGGCAACTCGATGGCGCCATCGGGGCCATAAAGCGTGAGCGCATTGTCGGCGGCCTCGAAACCGAGACCCCCGCCCACCTGGTTGGCGGCAATCATGTCCAATCCCTTGCGCTTGAGTTTGTCTTGCGCGTAACGCTCCACATCATGCGTTTCCGCGGCGAATCCGACCAAGAAGGGGCGCACGGTTTGCGCAGCCAGCGTAGCGAGGATGTCCGGGTTCTCGGCCAGACGCAGTTCCAGCGGGGCGCCATCGCGCTTCTTGAGCTTGTGGTCGGCCACTTCGGCGGGACGGTAATCGCCCACGGCGGCGGCGGCGATATAGATGTCCGCGCCCGTCGATGCGCCGACCACCGCATCGCGCATCTGCGCGGCGCTGCGCACGTCGATGCGCCGCGTGATGCCGGGCGGCGTCGCCATGCTCACCGGGCCGGCCACCAGCGTGACGTCGGCGCCAGCCTGCGCGGCGGCTTCCGCCACGGCGAAACCCATGCGGCCGGAGCTGCGATTGCCGATGAAGCGCACCGGGTCGATGTCTTCGTAGGTCGGGCCGGCGCTCACCACCACCTTGAGCCCGCGCAACAGTTGCGCGCCGAAGGAGGCGACGATGGCTTCGCGCAGTTCCAGCGGTTCCAGCATGCGGCCCGAACCGATGTCGCCGCAGGCCTGGTCGCCCGAAGCGGGACCCAGCAGGTGCACGCCGCGCTGGCGCAAGGTGTCCACGTTGGCCTGCACGGCCGGGTGCGCCCACATCTGCTGGTTCATCGCGGGCGCGACGTAGAGCGGCGCGGCGCTGGCGAGGCAGACGGTGGTGAGCAGGTCGTTCGCCATGCCGTGCGCGAGGCGGGCGATCAGGTCGGCGCTGGCCGGGGCGATGACGATGCGCTCGGCCCAGCGCGCCAGTTCGATATGGCCCATGGCCGCCTCGGCCTCGGCATCCCACAGGCTGGTGCGCACCGGCTGGCCGGACAGCGCCTGGAACGTGGTGGCGCTGACGAAATGCGCGGCGTTCTCGGTCATCACCACGCGCACCTCGGCACCGAGGTCGCGCAGGCGGCGAACCAGCTCGCACGATTTGTAGGCAGCGATGCCGCCGGACACGCCCAGCAGGATGCGGCGTTGGGCAAGACTCATGGTGATTGGGCCTGACTACCGTTTGGCCCGGTAGCTTACCGGAATCGATCCTTCGGCTCGGTGAAACGACGACGGGCGGCACGTGGCCGCCCGCCAAGCCTTCAGCCCGCCATGCGGGGATGCAGGATGTCCTCCAGCCCAATGCGGCGCAGCAGTTCCGCGCGGACACGGTCGGCCACGCCGTTGACGATTTCCGCGCCGTCCTCGGACGGGTCCACATGCACGCGGAACGGACGCTTGCCGAACGGCTTGTCCACGATCGCCACGATGGCGCGGGCGACCGCTTCCGGGTCGGCATCGGCCGGCTCCAGCGAGGCCAAGCCCTTGAACGCCACCTCGCCGAAGTCGCGGGTCGGGCCTTCGGCGTAGACCTTGGCGACCGCGTCATCGGCCGGCGCACCCGCATGGGCGAAGTGATTCGTGCCCTGGGTGAAGGCGCCCGGCACCACGATGGAGGTCTCGATGCCCCAGCGCGCCAGCTCGCCCGCGTAGCTCACCGCCAGCGAATCCATGCCCGCCTTGGCCGCGAAATACGGCGCCAGGTACGGCGGCGTGCCGCCCCGCACGCTGCTGGAAGACACCCACACCACCAATCCCTTTCCCTGCTTGCGCAGCTGCGGCAGGGCCGCGCGATTCACGCGCTGCGTGCTCAGCACATTGGTGTCGTAGAGCTGGGCGAACTGTTCCGGCGTGAAAGCTTCGGCCGGACCGTAGGCCATGTGGCCCGCGTTGTGGATCACCACGTCCAGCCGTTGATGCGCGTGGACGATCTGCGCGATGGCGGCATCCACGGAAGCCTGCGAGGCCACGTCCATCTCGATGGCGCGCAGATCCACACCCTGTTCCTTAGCGTACTGCTGCATCTCCTCGACGCGCGGTGCGTTACGCCCTGCGGTTTCACGCATGCCGGCATAGACGATGTGGCCCGCATGGGCCAGGGCGCGCGCACTCATCAGGCCAAAGCCGCTCGATGCGCCCGTGATGACGATGACGTTCTTCATGATGCGTTCTCCTGGAAATTAAGCGCGGGAATCAGATGACGCCGCCGTTGGCGCGCAGCACCTGGCCGTTGACCCAGCCACCGTCGGGACCGGCGAGGAAAGCCACGACGCTGGCGATGTCCTCGGGCGTGCCCAGGCGTTCCAGCGGCGCCAGCTTCGCGAGCTGCTCGACCTGCTCGGGCGTCTTGCCCTTCAGGAACAGCTCGGTGCCGGTCGGGCCCGGCGCTACCGCATTCACCGTGATGGCGCGCCCACGCAGTTCCTTCGCCAGGATGTGCGTCATCGATTCCACCGCCGCCTTGGTGGCCACGTAGACGCCATAGTTCGGGAAGTTCAGGCCCACCACACTGGTGGAGAAATTGACGATGCGTCCGCCGTCGCGCAGGCGCTTGCCGGCCTCGCGCAGGGTGTTGAAGGTGCCCTTGAGGTTGATCGCGACGGTGCGGTCGAACAGCGCGTCGTCGGTGTCGGCCATGGGCGCCAGCTGCATGATGCCGGCGTTGTTCACCAGCACGTCGACGCCGCCGAACGCGGTTTCCGCCGCATCGAACAGGCGACGCACGGCGGCCGGGTCGGCCACGTCGGCCTGGGCGGTGAGCGCGCGGCCGCCGCGGCTTTCGATCTGGCGGGCCAGCGCCTCGGCGGAAGCGGCGTCGCCGGCATAGTTGATGACTACCGTGAACCCGTCGCGCGCCAGCCGTTCGGCAATGGCGGCGCCGATGCCACGGGACGCACCCGTGACCAGGGCGACTTTGGAAGCGTGTGCAGACATGGGGAATATCCTCGGAAAGAGCCGACCGGGTGTCGGCGTGGGAAGAGGATGGTCTTTTCCATTGAGCGGATAATCTGCTCAAATCCGCCTTCATCATTCGATAGGGGCGAACAAATGGACAAGCTCGACGCCATGCGCCTGTTCGCCCGCATCGTGGACCGGCGCAGCTTCACCCTCGCCGCGCAGGACCTGGACCTGCCCCGCTCCACCGTCACCGAGGTGATCAAGCAGCTGGAAGCCCGCCTGGGCGTGCGCCTGCTCGAACGCACCACCCGGAAGGTGCGTCCCACGCTGGACGGCGAGGCCTATTACCAGCGCTGCCTGGGCATCCTGGCGGAGATCGAGGAAGCCGAAGCGGCCTTCACCGGCGCGCGTCCCGCCGGCCTGCTGCGGGTGGATGTGCACAGCGTGCTGGCCCGGCACTTCATGCTGCCGGGCCTGCCGGATTTTCTCGCGCGCTATCCGGGCATCCAACTGCGCATCGGCGAGGGCGACCGCTACGTGGACCTGGTGCGCGAAGGCGTGGATTGCGTGCTGCGCGTGGGCAAACCCGGCGACAGCAGCATGATCGGCCGGCAGATCGCCCTGCTTCCCGAAGGCACCTATGCCAGCCCCGGCTATCTGGAGCGCCACGGCACGCCATCGGCGCCCGATGACCTCGCAGGGCACCACATGGTGGCCTTCGTGTCCTCGGCCACGGGCAGCGTGCTGCCACTGGAATTCCGCCACGGCGAGACGGTGCGCGAAGTGCTGCTGCCGCACACCGTGAGCGTGGCGGGCGCGGAGATGTACGCCGCCACCGCGCGCCTGGGCCTGGGCCTGATCCAGGTGCCCAGCTACCGCGTGCAGGACGACCTGGCGCGCGGCACGCTGGTGGAGGTGCTCAAGGACTTTCCGCCCACGCCCTCGCCGGTGTACGTGCTCTATCCCCAGAACCGGCAACTGTCGCCGCGCGTGCGCGTTTTCATCGACTGGCTCGGCGCCGAATTCGCCCGGCGGCTACCGGCCTGACCCACATCCGGCGGCGAAGGCCGACGCACGCGGCGGTGCGCGCCGATGGGCGAACGGCGGCGCGATCGGCACGCTTGCGGCATGAGCATCCGTGAATGGCCTGAAGGCGAACGACCCCGTGAAAAACTGCTGGCCCGCGGCTGCGCGGCGCTGTCCGACGCCGAACTGATCGCCGTGCTGCTGGGCAGCGGCGTGCCCGGCAAGGACGCCATTGCCCTGGGACGCGAACTGCTGGGCAAGAGCGGCGGCCTGGGCACGCTGCTCGCCGATCCCGGCGGCACGGTGCGGCTGCGCGGCATCGGCCCGGCCAAGCGCGCCCGCCTGATCGCCGCCCTGGAACTGGCCCGGAGAGCCCTGGGCGAACAGCTGCGGGAAGCTCCCGCGCTGGGCAACCCGCGCGACAGCGGCGACTACCTGCGTGCCCAGCTGCGGCATCTGCCTTACGAGGTATTTGGGTGCCTGTTCCTGGACAATCGCCACCGCGTGTTGGCGTTCGAGGAACTTTTCCGCGGCACCATCGACAGCGCCAGCGTCCATCCGCGCGAGGTCGTGCGCGCCTGCCTGCGCCACAACGCGTCAGCGGTGATCCTGGCCCACAACCATCCCACTCGACCTATTTCCATCACGTTCAATCACGCTCCTAACCGTTGAATCATTTGAACTTTTAGGCTTGTCGTAGCGCAGGACGCTGTGGCATATTGGGGTCGGTTTTGAGGGGGATCGATCGCCCTTGTGACCCCAGTCGCCGACCCCTGCTAGCCGTCTGGCGACCCCACTTGAAAGCCAATGGGAGAGCCCAGTGCCAAGTCTTACCGATGGAGAAATTCGCCGCGCCCTGAAGCAGGTGGAGCAGACCGGCAAACAGCTAAGCCTGGTCGATGGCGAGGGACATGGCACCGGTCGCCTTGTCCTGGTCATGAAGCCCATGCCCACGCGCGTCACCGCCGATTGGATGGCGCAGCAGTGGCGCGATCAGAAGCGCTTCAAGAAGAAGCTGGGCTCATACCCATCCATGTCGCTCAGCAAAGCGCGCGAAGTTTTCACACGCGATTTCGCCGACATGATCCAGAAGGGCCGCAGCATCAAGATCGCCGGCGACACGCGTCCCGGCACCGTGGCCGATCTCTTCGAAGCCTATGTCGCTCACCTGAAGGCATCCGAAAAGTCATCTTGGAAAGAGGCTGAGAAAGGCCTCAACAAGATCGCCGACACCCTCGGCCGCAATCGGCCCGCTCGCGACATCGAGCCCGACGAAATCACCGATCTCATCCGACCGATCTATGACCGCGGTAAGCGCTCCATGGCAGATCACGTCCGCAGTTACATCCGATCCGCATATAGCTGGGGCCTGAAATCGGAACACGACTACCGCAACGCGTCGCAGCGGCGTTTCCGGCTGGTCTACAATCCCGCCGCCGGCATCCCCACAGAGCCCAAGAAAGTCGGCACTCGCTGGCTTGATGAAGAGGAATTCCTGCGCCTGTACCGTTGGCTTGAATGTCCGGACGCGCCCGTGCATCCGCCTTACACGCGGGCCGTTCGCATTCTCATGCTCACGGGGCAGCGCGTGGAGGAAATCGCCCGCCTGCATGTCGATCAGTGGGACGCGAAGGAGCGGATCATCGACTGGTCAAAGACCAAGAATGGCAAGCCACACGCCATTCCGGTCCCGGAAGTGGCGGCGGAATTAATCGAATCGATCAAGCCCAACGCACACGGTTGGTTTTTCCCCTCCGCGACCGACCCAACCAAACCCGTCAGCCACGGCACCCTGTACTCTTTCATGTGGCGTCAGCGCGAGCGCGAGGTGATCCCTGTCGTGACCAACCGCGATCTGCGCAGAACCTGGAAGACGCTCGCAGGTCAGGCCGGCCTCTCCAAAGAAATTCGCGACCGCATACAGAACCACACGCTCCAGGATGTCAGTTCGAAGAGCTACGATCGTTGGAGTTACATGCCCGAGAAGCGGGCAGCCATGAAGAAGTGGAATGCATTCGTCCGAGCGATGCTAACCAAGAAGCGCCCCAAGCCGGCAAGAGAGACATCTAGACCGAATATCCGTTCGGGCGTTGAAGCCGCCACCCAACATGCAGCCTGAGAGGCGTCCGCAAATCGCTCTAAGCCGTCAGGTGCTCTATAAGGATTGACAATCCCAGACCGAAAAGCGCGATCCCAGCGACAGCCTCCGCAATGCGGCCGAAGTGCTCGCCGATCAGCCGACCGATAAGCATGCCTCCCGACGACATGAGGAACGTCGCAAGGCCAATCGCGGTCGCAACCACAACAATGTTGACGTTCAGAAAGGCCAAAGAGACGCCGACGGCCATTGCATCGAGGCTCGTGCCGATTGCGGTTGCCATCAAGACTGTAAACGATCTGCCCACTGGCTTGGCGTCGGCTTTCTTCCATACGGCCGCATAAAGCATATGAAGACCAACAGCAGCGAGCAGGCCAAAGGCGAGCCAGTGATCAACAGCCTGGACGAAGCTGCTCGCGGCAACGCCGGCAGCCCAACCGATAACAGGCGTGATCGCCTCGACTACACCAAAGACCGCGCCGCTGCGTAGCGCTTCTGAATATCGCGGGCGACCAAGAGCTGCGCCTCTACCCACGGAAACCGCAAAGGCATCGACGGACATGCTGAAAGCAAGTAGGACGACTGCAAAAGGGGACATAGCAGGATAACCAAACGGACATTGAACCGGGTGGCCCTCACCTGTCCGACAAAGGCGAGTTTCACCACGGTCTTGCCGGGCCGGTGAAACCGGCTGATCACACCACGCGCATCGCGCGAGCCTGTTGGCGTGATCCCGCTGTCTTAGCGGTGGCTACTCCCCGATGCGGAAGAGATAGGAAGCGACATCGGCAAAGTCAAAATCTAAAAGTCGATACCCATCAGATACTTGCGCTTATAATACTCATTTGCAGGTGGAGCCTTGGTCTTCAGGCTTCGGACGGCCCGCCGCCAAGCGGTCTGGTAGGATGACTGCCGCATCCTGCGGCTGGGAGCTAGGAAAATTGTAATCTTCCTGCTACATATCTGCTCAATATGTAGTGTGAAGGTGTCAAATGCCCACTCCCCATAACCCTCCAGCAGCCGTGCGGCGCGCCCTGCGCAAGCTCGGCGCGGACATCCATGACGCTCGCCGTCGCCGCAAGCTGCCCATGGCGGTCGTGGCCGAGCGGGCTTTCACGTCGCGCTCGACCCTGCAGAAGGTCGAGGCAGGCGACACCAACGTTAGCGTCGGCATTTATGCCGGCGTGCTTCAAGCCCTCGGCCTGCTCGACGGTCTGACCCGGGTCGCCGACATCAGCAACGACAGCGTCGGCCAGGCGCTCGCCAGCGCCGAGCTGCCCAAGCACATCCACTTGAAGCGGTCGGCGGGATCGTCCCGCGATGGCTGACTTCGAGGTTCATATCGACCTTAACGGCCGCACCCGCCTGATCGGATTGGCGAGAAGCAATCGTGTGCGAGGCGCCGAGACCATCCTCTTTGAGTATGAAGGTGCTTGGCTGGAAGACCCGGAGCGCTTCTCGTTGGAGCCCGCTCTGGCGCTGACCCGCGGCGCCTTCGCGCCGCCAGCCGGCCTTGCCACCTTCGGCTCGATAGGCGATTCCGCACCCGACACATGGGGACGCCGCCTCATGCAGCGCGCTGAGCGCCGCCTTGCTGATCGCGAAGGCCGTGCCGTCCACACTCTTGTCGAAAGCGATTATTTGCTCGGTGTCGCCGACGAAACCCGGCTCGGCGCGCTTCGCTTCCGCTGGGTCGGCGAAGACGCGTTCCAGGCGCCAATCCGCGCCGGCGTTCCAGCTTTGATCGAACTTGGCCGACTTCTCCAGATCACCGAGCGCATCCTGCGCGACGAGGAGACGGACGAAGATCTCCAGCTCATCTTCGCTCCCGGCTCCTCCCTCGGCGGCGCACGCCCCAAAGCATCAGTAATCGACCAGCACGGTCACCTCTCCATCGCCAAATTCCCGAAGGAGACGGACGATTATAGCATGGAGACCTGGGAGGAGATTGCTCTACGGCTGGCTGGCCGCGCCGGCATCACGACTCCTCAACACGAGCTGATCAGCGTAGCCGGTAAGGCCGTCATGCTTTCGCGACGCTTTGATCGCGAGGGTGCCATCCGAATTCCGTTCCTTTCGGCAATGGCGATGATGGGCGCGAAGGATGGCGAGCGCGGCAGCTACCCGGAGATTGTCGACGCTCTTGCCGAACATGGCGCCCAGGGCAAGACGGATGCCCATGCCCTTTATCGGCGCGTGGTCTTCAACGTCCTGATCTCCAATGTCGACGATCACCTTCGCAATCACGGCTTCCTGTGGCTGGGCAAGGCAGGCTGGTCACTCTCACCGGCCTACGATCTCAATCCCGTCCCGACCGATCTCAAGGCGCGGGTGCTGACGACGAACATCGATCTCGACGAAGGCACGTGCTCGCTCGAACTGCTGGAGGCCGCCTCCGAGTATTTCGCGCTCACACTGCCGCAGGCGCGCGCGATCATCAAAGAGGTTGCGACCGTGACCGCGACATGGCGGGACACCGCCAAGGCGGTGGGCGCCCGCGCCACCGAGATCACCCGTATGGCCAGCGCCTTCGAGCACGACGACCTCAAGCGGGCGTTGATCCTATGACGCCAGGACGGGTGGCAAGTGGGGGACACAAATGAATAAGCAAGAAGATGATCTTTCGAATGAAGCAACGGCGCTCGCAGACATCCTGAAATGGTCCGCGGATCTGCCAGCCTGGCAGCGCGACACGCTGCGCCGCCTCTGTAACCAACCTAAACTGGAAGTCACGGATGTCGCGGAGTTGGCCGCGATCTGCAAGGGCCTCGATCAGGGCACCCCACTCGACGCCAGCCATATCCGCGATCCCGCCGCGAGCCATGCCGTGGTGACGCTCGGCGCCCTTTACGGTCTGTCCAACGTCAACGCCCTCGCTCCCGGCGAACGGCTGTCTTTCGGCAAAGCGGGCCTCACCATCATCTACGGCGACAACGGCGCCGGCAAATCCGGCTATGCCCGCGTCCTGAAGCAGCTCTGCCGGGCGCGCTCGCCGAAGGGCGACGCGATCCTGCCAAACATCTACGCCGCCACGAGCGGCGCGCCAGCCGCCAGCGTCGAGTTCTTCGTCGGCGCCCAAAAACGCAACGCCGCTTGGACGCAGGGCAACTCGCCAGACGCCATGCTGTCCGCCGTCAGCGTCTTCGACTCGCGCACGGCCAATATCCATGTCGAGAACACCAACGACCTCGCGTATACGCCGCTGCCGCTACGCATCCTCGCGGGCCTCGCGCAAGTCTGCCTGGACGTGAAGAGCAAGCTGGCCGCCGAAATCAAGACCCTCCAGGAGCAAACGCCCACCATCCTGACGACGCCGGACTGCAAGCAGAACACTCCGGTCGGCAAGCTGATCGCCGGTCTCTCGGGCAAGACGAAGCCGGAAACCGTCGAGAAACTCGCCGGCCTCACCGCCGAGGACGAGACGCGCCTTCAAACGCTCACCGCCGATTTGTCGAGCGATCCGGCTCGCACAATCCGCCAGCTTCAGGGCCAAGAGACTCGCATCACCGGCATCATAACGCAGCTTGAGCGCCTGGCCGCATCCGCCACGGATGACAATCGCACGGCCCTCCGCGATGCCCACACGAACCTTGCGAATGCGCGCATGGCCGCCGCCGCGGCGTCCGCCAATCTGTTCTCCAAGGAACCGTTGCCGGACATCGGCTCGCATGTCTGGAAGATCCTGTGGGAAGCCGCCCGCGACTATTCGCGCGCGGCGGCCTATCCCAAACAGCCTTTCCCGGTGACCGGTAGCAAAGCGCACTGCGTCCTATGTCAACAGCCGCTCAGCGAGGAGGCCTCGAGACGGCTCAGCAGCTTCGAGGCCTTTGTGCAGGACGAAAGCAAACGTCGCGAGCAGGAGGCGGCGGACTCCTATGACGACGCCCTGCAGGGCGTCTCGGCCGCGGCAGTCTCGATGAAAGATCTCGCTGCAATCGTCTCATTGATACGAGACGATATCGGCCGCGAGGATCTCGCAAGCGCTTTGCGCCGCGACATGCTCCACCTCGCATGGCGGTTGCGAGCAGTCCTGCGCACCCACGTTCTCGCGACACCGCCGGCCCTTCCTCCTGCGGCCGCCCTCTCTCTTGATCCGCTACGCGCAGTGCTGGTCGGCATCGCCGGGCGCATTCAGGCCCTGCAATCCGACGCCAGCTCACCGGAGCGCGCCATGCTCATCACTGAACGTGACGGCCTCAGCGACCGCAAATGGCTCGGCGTTGTGAAGACCGATGTGCTCGCCCAAATCGATCGCCTCAAAGCCATCGAAGCGATCGAGAAGGCCAGCAAGGACACGGCGACGAACAAGATCACCACCCAGAGCGCCCGTATTGCCCAGGCGCTCGTTACCAACCGCCTGCGCGGACGGTTCGCAATCGAAGTCGACAAGCTCGGCGTCGCCGGCCTCGCGATCGAGCTTCAGCAAGCCAAGACCACCGCCGGCGTTCCCTTCTTCCAGGTCAGGCTGATCAACAAGCCGAACGAACCAGTGGGAAGGGTCCTCAGCGAAGGCGAGCATCGCTGCGTCGCGCTCGCCGCCTTTCTCGCCGAGCTATCGACCATCGATGCGCAATCGGCGATCGTGTTCGACGATCCGGTGTCGTCACTCGATCACTTGCATCGAGACAAGGTCGCCGCCCGTCTGGCAGAAGCTGGCCAGACTCGCCAGGTGATCGTCTTCACCCACGACATGGCGTTTCTGCTCCTGCTCGACGAAGCCTGCCGGACGACAAAGGATCGAGAAGCGACGCCTGTGGCATATCGCCTGATCAGCCGCGGCACCGAAAATGCGGGTTACTGCCATCAGGATCCCCCGGCCAACGTCATGCCGCTCGACAAGGTCATTGACGGCATGAGAGCGCACCTCGCAAACGTCAAGATCCACCATGAACGCGGCGACCAGGCGAAATGGCTGCGCGAGGTCACGTCGTTCCAGGATCAGCTTCGAACCACGTGGGAGCGCGCCGTCGAGGAGGCCGTCGGGCCGGTGATCCGCCGCTTGTCACGCAAGGTCGACACCACAGGCCTGATCAAACTCACCGTACTGACGGATGGCGACTGCACCGCGATGCGGTTAGCGTTTGGGCGTTGTTCCGCACTTCTTCACAGCCAGCCGGGAGAGCTCAATCCGCGGCTACCCGAACCGACGGCCATCGAAGCTGAGATTGATGCACTGGAAAAGTGGATTGCAGATATCCGGGCCCGGCAGGAGAAAGCCGCATAATTATGCTTCTCGCCAAGCCGGTCGATATCGATCGGTGTGCAAGCTAATGTCGAGATCGAGAAGGCCTTGCCGCGCGGCTTCTTCGTCTTCTGGCTCCTGCGTCTCTGGCGGGGCATGTTGAGGGGGAATGCCTTCCCCCGGGCCGGCGCCTTGGTCGCCGGCCCCCCCCTTCTGCGGGGAGGTCCCCCAGGCTGTGCAAAAACGTTGAGGACGGCGCGATCAATTGAGCTCGACGCCCGCTCCGCAGATGCCTGCAGTGGCGTCGGATTCGCAGCGGACCGCCCTCGCGCTATGCCAAGCCAATTACCATTGCCGCGACCGACGCAAGAGCGAGTGCTCCTCGAACGAGATTGGCCCTACGGAGTTTGCGGCGTTCTTTTTCGAGCGCCGCCGCATCCGCTGCGTCTATTTCGATTCTCGCTTTGTACGCGGGAAACTTTCTGCCAGTGACACGCGAATAGATCGGGAGGCTCATCTGCTTTGAAATGGCCGAGGTGATGACCCAGAGAATCAGCCCGGCTGTGAACCAAAGATTATTGAATCCGTAGAAGTACCAGTACGGAAACATGCCCACAAAGGTGATCGTATTCGCCAAGATCGCGACTGGTGACCTGGTCGCATGAGCGACCAGGCTCGCGAGGAACCGCTTAAACTCTGCAGCCTCCATGTCGTCCATGGTGCTCTGAACGACATCCGCAACGAACAACATAAACCCGGCCGCCATCGCAGCGGGAAACAGTAGCAACACCTCCGCAAATTTTTGCGTCAGCACTGATCCTCCACCCTGGATGTTGAAAGCCGAACCCGCTGATGACGATTGCAGCCCCGAGATAGGGAAGCGTAGGTCACCTCCGGGCTTGGCCCTTGTCGCCAGCGCTTGTTGTGATAAGCTACATATTCGATATATGCCGAATTTGTCAAACCAGAGGCTCGGCGACCGCGAGCTGCGCTTCATCGAGAACGTGGCTGGCCTGCTCCTGCCCTGGGGCGTTCCGCCGGTCGCCGCGCGCCTCTACGGCTATCTGCTATTGTGTTCCCATCCGATAAGTCTCGACGAGATCATCGCTGGGCTCGGTGTCAGCAAGAGCACCGCGAGCGTGGCCGCCCGACTACTCGAGAGCTACACGCTCGCCCGCCGGCATCGCGAACCGGGAACCAAGCGGGCGCTCTACGCAGCCGCGGACAACTACGAGGCCATGATAAGGCAGCAGAACCGCCTGCTCGACGCGTTGGCCGACCAACTGGAGGCGGGCATTGACGTCGTGCGATCGAAAGAGGCCGACGCGCGGCTGAAGGAGATGGCTGAGTTCTATCGCCTGATGCGCGGCGCCATGGACGACGCGCTGAGCCGCTGGAAACGTAGAAAGAGATCCGCCAGCGCCTGAGGCGGCGTGTTGGCAGGCCAGCCAAGTCTCATGGTGACGCACAGGTCCACCGTCGAGCACCCCTTCGGCACCATCAAACGAATGTCGGGCGGTGGGCGATTCCTCACCAGAGGCCTCAGACGAGTGAAGGCCGAAGCGGCGTTATCGGTCTTGGCCAACAACATCATCCACGCGGCAAACGCCTTCGGAATGGACGGGCTCGTCCGGGCAGGCTGAGTCAGTGATCGCGTTCTTGAGCCGCTCAACGACGTCCGGTCTGCTGGCGAGTTTTGGCACAGCCTGCCTCGCAACGCCCCCTTTGAGAGGAAGAGTGCGGATGGGTTTGCCGTGACGGGTTGAGGACTGGAGGAGAGGCCTCCGGCGCCCGTCGCGGAGACCCGCGATGTCCAGAAAGACCGCAAGCGCTCGCGCCGGCTCAGACCGGGCGAACCTCTATGACGAGATCACCGACAAAATCGTCGCCGAGCTGGAAGCCGGCCGCGTGCCATGGGTACAGCCTTGGGGGACGGCGGCGGTGAAGGCGCCGCTCGCCATGCCGAGGAATGCCGCCACCGGCCGGCAATACTCAGGCATCAATGTGCTGATCCTTTGGGGCGCAGTGATCGAACACGGTTATGCCGCACAGAGCTGGCTCACCTTCCGCCAGGCGCTCGCACTAGGCGGCAATGTCCGCAAGGGCGAGCACGGCACGACCGTCGTCTACGCCGACCGCTTTGTGCCCGACGATGAAAAGCGCCGTGCACGTGAAACCGGCGAGGAAGCCCAGGCGATCCCGTTCCTGAAGCGGTTCACGGTGTTCAACGCCGTCCAGTGCGAAAACCTCGCCGATGACGTTGCCGTTGCTGCGCCGCCTCCGCCGCCCGGATTGATCGAGCCCAGAGTCGAGGCGCTCATCCGCGCAACCGGCATCGACTTCCGTATCGGCGGCAACCGCGCCTTCTACGCGCCGGGGCCCGATTTCGTCATGGTCCCGCCGCCGCAGGCCTATTTCGAACCCATCAACTGGCATCGCACGGCCCTGCACGAGCTGGGGCATGCCACAGGTCACGCCTCGCGACTCGGCCGCGACCTGTCCGGCTCGTACGGCACGAAGAAATACGCGTTCGAAGAACTGGTCGCCGAGATGAACGCTGCCTTCTGCTGCGCATCGCTCGGCATCATACCGACCGTGCGGCACGCCGATTACATCGGTTCGTGGCTCGAAGTGCTGCGCGAAGACAATCGCGCCATCGTCCGTGCCGCGTCCCAGGCAAGCAAGGCGGCGGATTGGTTGCTCGGTCTGGTGCCGGCCGACAGCACCGAGCTGCAGGCGGAGCCTTCGACTGACAGGAGGGCGGCATGATCCTCCTCACGCCCGAGCTGCGCGAGCAACTCCTCGCCAACGGCCGTGATCGCGACGTCGACCACGTTCCTGTCGTCAAGTGTTTCAACCCGCTCGGCGAAGGCGTCTGGCTCGCGACCGAGCTTGACGAGGACGGCGACACCCTGTTCGGCCTCGCCGATCTCGGTGAGCCCGAGCTGGGCTCGTTCAGCCTCGCCGAGATGATCGCGGTCCGGCTTCCGCTCGGTCTCAGCATCGAACGCGACATTCTCTTCGAGGGACTGTTTCCGATCTCGGTCTGGGCCGAAACGGCGCGGCGAACCGGCAGCATCCGGGAAGCCGAGCGCGTACTTCACGCCGTCCATCGGTCCAAGCAAGAGGACGGCTGATGTTCGTCCGTCACGGCAACGGCTAACGCTGTACGAGCACGCGCGCGGCCCGCCTCGCAAAAAGCGCCTCGAGCGCGAATGCTCTGGGACCCTTGAAGCGCTTTCGATGGCGAAATGTCATCCTACGTCATAGCCTCTTTCAAGGACTGCCCAAGACTTATCAAATTCCCCTCACTGTCGTGAAACCAGCAGCCAAGTTCCGCTGATCCCTTGCTGGGATAGTTGCCGGCGACATGCGCTATGCCATCGATGGTCTTTAGCCGGCCGCTTTCATACTCGAGAAAGTTGACGCCACGACGCTTGAGCTCATCGACGACGGGGCGGACGTCATCAACGGTGATCGCGAGCTGTGTAAAGTCTCCGGCCGATCGGCCGCTTGAGAGGAATATCGAAAACTCACCCGCACCGATACAATAGCGCAGGCCACCGGGGCGTTCCTCCGTTGGCCTCAGGCCCAGCTTTTCCAGATACCATCGTCGCGCGCGGTCGAGATCCTGTGCCGGGAGGCGCGTTGCTGCGCTGAGGTATTTCTCTTCCACGGCCAACCTCATTCCTCCGCCCGATGTACAGGAAGCCCCTCGATTTGCTCCAGCAGCATCGCAATCTTGGCGGGCTCCGTGAGCATCGCGTCATGTCCCGCCGGCCGTGCGTCAATCATCTCAATCCCAAGAGCCATGGCGTGCTCCGCCTGTTCGGGAATGAGATCTGAAGTCCGAATGTACGCCCTTGGCAAACGGTTGAGAGCCCTCGCAGAGAAGTGGAGCGATTGCGCAAACGTGCGCCACGGTTGCCCCACCAAACGACTGGCCAAGATCACTGCCATCTCGCTATCGAACGATCCAAGTTTCTCGATAGAGATCATCGGAGCGATGCGGTCCTCGACGACCAGCGCTTCGACATCATGTATCGGCGCGAGATCGGCGAAGGATCGCCCATTCGCGCCCACAAAGGCGTCGAGATACACGATCCGCTCTATCCTATCCGGCACACGGTTTGCCACCCCTGTAATCACAAGCCCTCCATAGCTGTGGCCCACCAGCGTTACATCGCGAATGTCCTCTCGAATTATGAGATTGTGCACGTCCTCGATATGGGCATCGAGATCGACGTGAGCGCAAGGCTCGTCGATTGCCATGCCGGATAGTGTCGGCGCCCAAGTTCTGTGACCTCGATCATCAACAAGTTGTCGAACCGTCGCCCAACACCAACCGCCGTGCCAAGCACCGTGGACAAACACAAACCGCCGAGATCTGCTCGCGTGAGACATCCTCACCACAATAGGTCGACAAGACGCAGCTTCAAATTGGCTTGCCGCGTCTCACCGACGCCTCTCCATCGCGGCCCACGGCTGCCGCCCGTCAAGGACGCGAGCCTATCCCCGGGCGCGCGGCCCGCTTCGAAAGCAGCGCCGCGATCGATCATTTCTATACCCGGGTATAGTTGCAATATACCCCTATGGGTATGTATCAAACCCGCGGCGCGCATTGAAGACCAGCAATAATTCACGCTCCGGAATCCAGCCTTGCAAAGGCTGGATTTTTCATTGGCACATCAAGGGATCGCTATGAACCCGCGACCTAGCGGTCAGGCCGACGATTGCGACAGCAGACGCTCAACGTCTGCACTCGTCTCTCGCCGGCTCGGCCACGCTCAGGGCGACGACACGATTGTCGAGAGCCGCGCGAACCACTTCGCGCTGCTTTGATGCGTGCCGCCTCCTGAGCCAGGCATCAGGAGGCAGGAATGACCTACCAATTTTTCAGCGCACGCCCGCGCGGCGCCAGCTCATCGGATATCCGCCCGCGTCTCGCACTGGCGCGCCGGCGTCTCGGGTGCGGGTGGCGCCAACAACCAAACTGAGCGCTGCGCTCCATGCGTCGGGCGCCACGGTCGCTCGCCGTCGATCCCTAACCCCATACATCAACGCCCATTGGGAAGGCGCTCCTCGTGCTGGCAGACCCGGAAAATCAACGCGACAATCACGCGCGCGCCGCAGTGCTCGATGAAGCGCATATCGGCGACATCAAGGGCGCATTCGGCTCGATCCAACGCGGCGACGAACTGCCGCGCGCGAGCCTCAAAGCCCGCCTCACGACCCTACTGGCTATCATTGGGCCGGGTCTGATCGTCATGGTCGGCGACAACGATGCCGGCGCCTTCGGCACCTACACGCAGGCTGGCCAAGTCTATGGCACGCGCCTGTTATGGGTACTGCTGGTTCTCGTACCTGTGCTCTACGTCAATCAGGAGATGGTGCTGCGGCTCGGCGTGGTGACCGGCGTCGGTCACGCGCGGCTCATTCTCGAACGCTTCGGCAAGTTCTGGGGCGCCTTCAGCGTCATCGACCTCTTCATCCTGAACGCCCTCACCATCGTCACCGAGTTCATCGGCATCAGTCTGGGCATGGATTATCTGGGTATCCCGAAGATGTTCGGCGTGCCGATCTCCGCGGTACTGATTGTCGCCGCAGCCAGCACAGGGTCGTTCAAGCGTTTTGAGCAAGTCTGCATGGCGCTGGTGGCGGGATCGCTCCTGCTCGTGCCGATCTTTGTGATGGCTCACCCAAGCGGCGGACAGATGCTGCACGATTTCGTCGTTCCCGGCCTGCCGAAGGGCTCGGACCTGTCGGCCGTGGTGCTGCTGATCATCGCCATCATCGGCACCACCATCGCGCCCTGGCAGCTCTTCTTCCAGCAGTCGTACCTGATCGACAAGCGCATCACGCCGCGCTTCATGAACTATGAGCGCACCGACCTCTGGATCGGCATCGCCATCGTGATCATAGGCGCTGCGGCGATCATCGCCTTCACCGCCGCGACCTTCGCCGGCCACCCGGAATTCGGCAATTTCACCGACGCCGAAGGGGTCGCCCAGGGGCTGCAGAAGTATGTTGGCCACGTCGCCGGCGTGCTCTTCGCACTGGCCCTGATTGACGCCTCGATCATCGGCGCCGCGGCTGTGGGGCTTGCGACCTCTTATGCCCTGGGCGACGTGCTGGGGCTGAAGCACTCGCTGCATCGTAAGATCTCCGATGCGAAGGGCTTCTACGCCGTCTTTGCCGGTATCCTGTTCGTATCGGCGATTGTCGTTCTGGTCCCCGGTAGTCCGCTAGGCCTGCTGACCGTCGGTGTGCAAGTGTTGGCCGGCGTTCTGTTGCCCTCGGCGACAGTGTTCCTGCTGCTCCTCTGCAACGACACCGAGGTGGTGGGTCCGTGGGTAAATGGACTCTTCGCCAACCTCTTCACATCCGCAGTCATCGCCGTCTTGGTCGTGCTGTCCCTGGTGCTGACCGCCAGCGTGCTGTTCCCCGACATCAGCGCCCAAACCATCATCCTGATCCTGGAGATCGGCGCAGCGGTTTCCGCGGTCAGCGCCGCAGCTTTCTTCACCTACCGGCGCCTGCATCCCGCGGCGCCCAAGGTCGCCGTCGACACCAGCCTCCGCGCTACCTGGCGGATGGCCCCGCTGGCGCTCCTTAAGGCGCCGCAGCTCTCCGCCGAGGTGCGGATCGGTCTGACTGTCCTCCGCACCTATCTGTTGATCGCGATGATCCTGGTGATCGTTCGTGTCGTGGAGGTTGCCCTTGGCCACTGACCCTGCCGTCACCAGCCTTCTGGCCAAGGCATTCCACCGGGCTCATCCTGTTGAAGAGGTTTGCCATGACTCCTAACGCCACCGATGCCCCGCATGCGCCCGTCCACGAGACGGTCTCCCTGGTCTCCATGTTCAAGCATGGCGTCGTGGACGCCAACGGCGCCCCGGCCGGCCGCCTGGAAGACGTTGTCGCCGTCTTGCGGGACAATGACTATCCACTGCTGAAGGGCCTCCTGGTCGGCAGCGGCCCGGTCTTCGTGCCGATGGCGGACGTTATCGAGATCAAGCCCGATGGCGCTGTGCGGATCGCGGCGGGAGAACGACGACCCTTCTCACAAGAGGCTGGGGAAACGCTGCTGAAGGCCGAGATGCTCGGCCGGCGTCTGGTCGATCTGCCGCGCGGCGTGTTGGTCAAGGCGCACGACGTGCGCTTCGACGCAACCCCGTCGGGTTGGCGCGTGGTCAGCGTGGACGTGCACAAGCATAGCTGGCTGCACTTCGGCTCGCATGAGCACCACCCGGCCCGGGACTGGCACGACTTCCTGCCGCTCACCCGCGACGCAGCGCAGGCCAGGTCTACATCATCGCTCGGCCGCATCGAGGCGCTGAAGCCGGCTCAGATCGCCGATATTATTGAACGCGCTCCGAGCCAAGAGCAGGATGTCTTGCTGGCTTTGGTGCATACGGATCCCAGCCTGGAAGCCAATGTCTTCGAGGAGTTGGACGATGACAAGCAGGCACAACTGCTGAAATCGCGCAACGACGACGAGGTGGCCGACGTATTGTCGCGCATGCGCGCCGACGATGCGGCCGACGCGATCATGGAGTTGCCGCAGGAACGCCGGCAGAACGTGCTCGATCGTCTCCCGACGGCGACGAAGATGAAGGTCAGCATGCTGCTCGGCTTTAATTCGGCGACGGCGGGCGGCCTGATGGGCGCCGATTTCCTCGCCGTGCCGGAGGATCGCACGATCGGCGATGCGCTTGAGCAACTGCGAACACTGACAACCGTGCAGCCCGAGGCCTTGGTGACGATTCACAGCCTGAATGCGGACGGCGCCTTGGCCGGAACGCTAAGCGTGGTGCGCGCCCTGCAACTTAGTCCCTCGACATTCCTTCGCGACGCAGTCGACGCGCGCGCAATCGTCGCATCGCCTGATGACGACATCATTGCGGTGACCACGCGGATGGCCGACTTCAACTTGTTGAGCTTGCCGGTCGTTGACGCCGAGGGAAAATTGCTGGGGTTGGTGACCGTAGACGACGCTCTGGAAGCCGCCATCCCGCAGGACTGGGCCCGGCGCGAGGGGGCAAGTGGCTCGCCGCAACGCCGACTGGGATGATGTCCGACACCCACGGATTCCAGTCTAACGAGACGACCATCCTCGTCTTCCTCCATGCTGCGGGCCACCGCCCTACATGAATGACTCATGACCCCCACTGTCGCCCAGGACGCATCCACATGCACCCGCGAACGCCAGCATTGGGCGGCGCTCGGCGCGCTAGGCATCGTCTATGGCGATCTCGGCACCAGCCCGCTCTACACTCTCCAGACCGTCGTCCAGGCAACCGGCGGACATTTCACGACCGCCAGCGCGCTAGGCATCCTGTCGCTGCTCGTCTGGACCCTGATCATCACCATTTCGATCAAGTATTGTCTGTTCGTCATGCGCGCCGACAACCATGGGGAAGGCGGAATCCTTGCCCTGATGTCGCTGGTCGGCGCCAACAGATTCAAAGGGACCGCCAAAATCCTGGCCGTCATGGGCCTGCTCGGCGCGGCCTTGCTCTATGGCGACGGCGTCATCACGCCGGCCATCTCGGTGCTCAGCGCGCTCGAAGGCGTCAATGTCGTGACGAGTTCGCTCAAGCCCTTCGTCATGCCGGCGGCCGTCGCCATCCTGATTGTCTTCTTCGCAGCCCAGCGGTTCGGCACGGCTAGAATTGGCGCCGCCTTCGGCCCGATCATGCTGCTCTGGTTTCTCGTTATCGCGGTCCTCGGGCTCACCGGGATCGTTCGCAATCCCAGCGTCCTCACCGCCCTTGATCCGCGTCACGCAATCGGCTTCCTGGCCCATAGCGGAGGAAACGGGATGCTGGTGCTCGGCGGCGTCTTCCTCTGCATCACCGGGGGCGAGGCGCTTTACGCCGACATGGGACACTTCGGGCCCGGCCCCATACGCCTGTCCTGGTACGCGATCGTGCTGCCGTCGCTGCTGCTCAGCTACGCCGGACAGACCGCCTTGCTCATCCAGAAGGGTACGATCGAAGGCAATCCGTTCTTTCAGCTTTGCCCCACATGGGGGGTCTATCCGCTTGTGTTCCTGGCGACGATTGCCACCATCATCGCCAGCCAGTCGATCATCACGGGTTCGTTCTCGATGACACGGCAGGCGATGCAACTTGGCTGGCTGCCCGGCTTTCATATTCGCCAGACGTCCGACAAGGTTTACGGCCAGATCTACGTGCCCGTCGTAAACTGGATGATGATGGTGGCGACCATCGGGATCACCATCGCCTTCGGCAGTTCCGACAGGCTTGCCGGCGCCTACGGCACGGCGGTGTCGACAACGATGCTGCTGACCACCTGCCTGCTCTTCACGGCTATGCGGAAAACATGGCGTTGGCCGCTCGCGGTTTCGATCCTAATCGCCGGACTCTTCCTGATCGTCGATGTCGGATTCTTTGGCGCCAATCTGCTGAAGATCGCCGAAGGCGGCTGGCTGCCCCTGACCTTCGGCGCGCTCGTCTTCTTCCTGATGTTGACCTGGCGGTCGGGGATCGATGCGGTTCGCGAGAGCCTGGCGCATGCGTCGGAAGCACCCGAGAAATTTGTCGCTGACTTGGCCGCCGGCAAGGTGGCCCGTGTCCCCGGCACGGCGATCTTCCTGACCCGGACCTATCAGAAAATCCCGCCGCTGCTGATCGACCACGTCAAACACATGGGCGCCCTCCATCAGTCGGTGATCGCCTTGACGATTCTGTTCGAGGAATCGCCGCGCATCGATGATGAGGAGCGCTGTGGCGTCGAAAAGATTGCCGACGGTATCTGGCGCGTGACGATGCGCTTTGGCTTCGTCGAAATACCAGACCTCACCGCCGCTCTGAAGCGGGTTAAGGGTCTCGATCCGTCGATCGATCTCGATCACGCCATTTATTTCGCGACACGCGATCTTATCGTTGCAAGGGCCGGAAGCTCGCTGTTTGCGCATTGGCGTCTTCCAGTGTTCGCGTTTCTCTATCGCAATGCCGTAAAGGTGGTTGATCGCTTCAGCTTGCCGCCCGACCGCGTCGTGGAAATCGCGCGGCAGATCGAGTTGTAAGTCATCCCCGTCACGTGCTCAGACAAGACAGTCCCGCCGTGGATGCAGCGAAGAGGGCGGTGGACACACCTCTATTCTGCTAAGCTTGCGCCATGACACAGTCGCGCTCTCCCCTCTGGCCAGGCGTGCCACTGGCGCTCATATCGGCAGTGCTCTTCGGTGCCTCGGCGCCATTCGCGAAGCTCTTGCTCGGCTCGATGCCGCCACAGCTCCTCGCCGGATTGCTCTATCTCGGGGCCGGCATCGGTCTGGTGGCCATCATCGCCAGCAGAGCAGCCTTCGGCGCACCGGTTCCGGAGACGCCCCTACGGCGCCATGACCTCCCCTGGCTCGCGGCCGTCGTCCTATGCGGCGGGGTAGCCGGACCGCTCCTCTTGATGTTGGGGTTGGCGCGTACGTCCGCCGCCTCCGGGTCCCTACTACTGAACTTGGAAGGGCTCGCGACCATGGCGATCGCGTGGGTCGTGTTCCGGGAAAACGCGGATCGGCGGCTAATGCTGGGCGCCTTCGCCATCCTTGCGGGAGCGGCGATCCTCGCGTGGAATGGAACAGGTATACGCATCGACGCGGGCGGTGCCTTTATCGCCGCCGCGTGCCTAGCGTGGGGCATCGACAATAATCTGACGCGCAAACTGTCTTCGGCCGATCCGGTGATCACGGCGGCCATCAAGGGTATCGCGGCCGGCAGTGCGAACGTCGCCTTGGCGATGGTGCTTGGCGCGCATCTGCCGACGCCGACCACGATCGCGGCCGCGGCCGCCGTCGGCTTCCTCGGCGTCGGTGTAAGCCTCGTTCTTTTCATGCTTGCGCTTCGCAACCTCGGAGCCGCACGCACCGGCGCCTACTTCTCGCTAGCGCCTTTCATTGGGGCGATTATCGCCGTGGTGCTGCTAGGCGAACCTTTGACGATCCAATTGATCGCCGCCGGAATGCTGATGATGGTGGGGCTCTGGCTTCATCTCGCGGAGCGGCATGAGCATGAGCATCTACACGATGCCCTAGCGCACGAGCATGTGCACGTGCACGACGAGCACCACCAACATGAGCATGACGGTCTGGTAACAGAACCGCATTCGCATTGGCATCGGCACGCGCCCTTGCGGCACGGTCACGCCCACTACCCCGACCTGCATCATCGGCATACGCACGTCGAGGCAAAATGACTGTTCCCGACGACGGTCATCGGCGGTGAGACTTGGGTCTGGCCGGGAAGGCTGCGGCAATGTCCGGGGCGAAAACCCATAAGAGGAAGAGGGCTGCGCCGGTCTTCGCGGCGGGTTGAAAGCCGAGAGAGAGTCTTTCGGCGCCCGTCGCGGAGTAAGTCCCGATGGCCAGTGCCGTTCAGAAGATCACCCTGTCGTCCTCGCGCGACATCCCCCTCAACAAGCTCATCCTCTCCCAGTCGAATGTCCGGCGCGTGAAGGCCGGCGTCTCGATCGAGGATCTCGCGGCGGATATCGCCCGTCGCGGCTGCCTGCTCCAGAGCCTCAATGTCCGCCCGGTTCTTGATGCGGAGGGCGTCGAGACAGGTATGTTCGAAGTGCCTGCCGGTGGGCGGCGCTTCCAGGCGTTGCAGCTCCTCGTCAAGCAGAAGCGCCTTACCAAGACCGCGCCCGTGCCCTGCGTGGTCCGCGATCCCTCCACCAAGATCCTCGCCGAGGACGACTCGCTGGCTGAGAACGTCCAGCGCGTGCCGCTACACCCGCTCGATCAATTCCGCGCCTTCCAGACCCTGCGCGACAAGGGCCTATGCGACGAAGACATCGCGGCCGCCTATTTCGTCGGCGTCAATGTCGTCAAGCAGCGCCTGCGCATCGCCGCGGTGTCGGAGAAGCTTCTCGACATCTATGCCGAGGACGGCATGTCGCTCGAGCAGCTCATGGCGTTCACCGTGACAACGGACCATGCGCGCCAGCTCCAGGTCTGGGACGCGCTCCAGCGGTCCTACAGCCAGGAGCCTTATCAGATCCGGCGCATGCTGACGGAGAAAACCGTCCGCGCATCGGATCGCCGCGTGCTGTTCGTCGGCATCGACGCCTACGAAAACGCGGGCGGTGTCGTCATGCGCGATCTCTTCCAGCAGGACGACGGTGGCTGGCTTGAAAATATCGGGCTTCTCGAAACCCTTGTCGCCGAAAAACTGAGGACCGACGCGGAACGTATCGCCGCCGAGGGCTGGAAATGGATCGAGGTCGCAGTTGACTTTCCCTACGGTCACGACCACGGCCTGCGCGAGCTCGACGGCATACCGGCCGATCTCACCGACGACGAACGTGCCACGCGTGAAGCGCTGCGCACCGAGTTCGATCAGCTTCAGGCGCAATACGAAGATGCCGACGAACTGCCCGACGAGGTCGACCAGCGCCTCAGCGAGATCGAAACCGCGCTTGAGGCGTTCGAGTCGCGACCGCACATCTTCGATCCGGCCGACATCTCCCGGGCTGGGGTGTTTGTCAGCATCGCTCACGACGGCCAGATCCAGGTCGATCGTGGCTATGTTCGCCCCGAGGATGAAGCTCCAGTCGTCGAGCCCGGTCAGGAAGACCGCGACGATCTCGAGCAGGTTGGAATCGACAACGACACGTCGCCGGTTCAGCGTGTCGTCATCACCATCGGCCAGGCCGAGCCGGAAGACGATGAGGACGACGTCGTTAAGCCGTTGCCGGATCGGCTGCTTAGCGAACTGACCGCGTACCGCACGCTGGCGCTGCGGGATGCCGTGGCGAACAATCCGCATGTCGCGATGACGGCGCTCCTGCACAAACTCTGCCTCGACGCCTTCCAGCACACAGCGACAGGCAACTGTCTCGAAGCGTCGGTGCGGCACGTGTTCTTCTCGATCCAGTCTGCCGACCTCAAGGAGAGCCCATCCGCCAAGGCGGTCACCGAACGGCACGATGCCTGGAAGGCCGACATGCCGAAGGATGAAGCCGCGCTCTGGGATTGGCTCGCCGCACTGGACGACGCCAGCCGGGCCGCACTGCTCGCGCACTGCGTTTCCTTCGGCGTCAACGCGCTCTACGAGAAAGGCGATCGCTATGGCGGTCCCGGTCTCTCCGTTCACGGCGTCCAACATCGTCTCGCCCAGGCTGACCGCCTCGCACGGGCCGTCGGGCTCGACATGGTCGACGCCGGTTGGCGTCCAACGGTCGAGAATTATCTCGGCCGCGTCACCAAGCCTCGTATCCTTGAAGCGGTGCGCGAGGCGAACGGCGAGCAGTCGGCGCAGCTCATCGACCATCTGAAGAAGGCGGACATGGCGAAGGAGGCCGAACGGCTGCTCAACGGCACCGGCTGGCTGCCCGAGCCGCTCCGGTCTTCCGAAGCGACGACTGCCGACATCGGCGATGCCGACGCCAACGGCGGCGAAGAGGAAGCACTGCCCGCCTTTCTCGCCGACGGTGAAGACAACGCCGGCGAAGACGAGACCGACGCGCCAGTCGTGATCGCCGCCGAGTAATGCCCAGGAGCGGGGCGGCATGAGTCGCCCCGCTTACTTCTCTCCATCGAATTCCCTCCGCCCGGCCATCGCGCTGGGCGATTTCGTTTCAGGAGGCCATCATGGCTGATTTCTTCACGCACTTCTCATGCGTGCTCGATGTCGACACGCCCGACAACGCGGCGCGCGCGCTCGAACTCTATAATGCGCTGATGGAAGAGAACGCCCGGGAAGACCCGCCCTCGGATGCTTTTCTGCTCTCCATCCAGCCCGAACACGGCGGCGCCGCGCTGTGGATCCGTGATGATGTCACGGGCGATCCGCAAACAGTCATCACCTTCGTCCTTCGTTGTGCGGAGATCTTCGATCTCAAGGGTCGCTGGGGTTTTCAATGGGCCAACACATGCTCCCGGCCCTGCATCGACGCCTTCAGCGGCGGGGCCCATTGTCTCGATCTCGCCACCCGCGAGACGATCGCATGGACCGACACGCGCGGCTGGCTCGCGCGGACTTTGTCGCCGGGCCGCGGAAAGCGCGGTGCGCGATGAGCATTCCCGATCACGCGCGCGCCAACTTTCAGACGCTGCTCCACGCTGCGGCAGACGGCAACCTCGCCCTCATGGAATGTGCCGATGCAGCGACCGGCGAGACCCGTTACGTCATCTGCGCCGTCGGACGCGATGGCGCGGATTTCCTGTTCACGCCCTTTGGCCACCTGGCCGATGGCAATCCCTACGACGCCTATGTGCCGCCGTCTGAGAACCTATCGGACGAATCAGCCTCCTGACGCCCCGCGTCGTGACCTGTCTGGACGCGGCGGCTCGTCGGTCAACGGGCAAGCCGTTTCCGCATCGCGCGCGATGCGTGACCGCCAAGCCTTCACCGCATCCCGGTCGCCAGCCCCGTCGCAACGGAGATCAGGAGGCGGTCGACAATGTGCAGGGTTCTCGACAAGCATCACGCAGGCGTGCCGGCGAGCGCCGTCTATGTCGGGCGCGGCTCGAAATGGGGCAATCCTTTCCGAATTGGCCCCGACGGCGACCGCGCCGCCGTTATCGCGAAGTACGAGCGCTGGCTCGCAGACCAGCATCATCTCCTGCGCGCGCTCGACGAGCTTCGCGGCTGCGATCTCGTCTGCTTCTGCGCGCCGCGACCATGCCACGGCGATCTCTTGCTGCGGCTCGCGAACGCGACACGCGAAGCGCGGATCGCCTGGTCGCGCGGCGTCAAGGCCGGCGGCATGACGAGAGGGAGAGTGTGGCCGGAACGGGTTTGAGCCGGTGCGGACCAGAGAGAGCGCCGGCCGGCTCACCCGTGTCCCGCTCTCCCGAGGTCCCTTCCCATGTCGCATCCTTCCGCAGCGGCCGAGCCGACGGCCGCGCCAATCCCGTGCACTCCCACGGTAGCTCCTGCGCCACGCCTCGCCGAGGCCGCGCAGCTTCTTCTTCCCCACCTTGAGCAAGGCCGGCGCGTCGACGCCGCCATTTTGCGTGCGGCGATGGAGCAAGCCCTCGGCCGCTCCGACGCGTCCGGCGCCTGGGACTGGAAGACGGCCTATGACGCCTGCGAGGCAGCATCCGTCCTGTTTCTGCGCAAATACGGCAAGCCGATTTTCCGTAAAGCCGGTTCTGCGTCGGCAGCGCTGCCGCAGTTCGTGAAGCTCGTGAGCCTTCTTCCCACCCATACGCGGCGGTCAGAGGAGAGCCAGGCGCTCCAGCAATTCTCGACGCCGATCCCGCTCGGCCTCGCCGCGCTCTGTGCCGCCGCCATCACACCTGGCGACCGCGTGCTTGAACCATCAGCAGGCACCGGCCTTCTCGCCATTCTGGCGGAAATCGCCGGCGGCGCGCTCGCACTCAACGAGTTGGCCGAGGCCCGCGCCGCGTTGCTCTCCTCCCTCTTTCCGGCCGTCCCCGTGACGCGGTTCGATGCTGCGCAGATCGACGATCATCTTGGCTCCACGATCGATCCGACCGTCGTCCTGATGAACCCGCCATTCTCGGCGATGGCGAATGTCAGTGGCCGGATGGCAGATGCCGCCTACCGCCATGTGGCCTCGGCGTTGGCACGTCTCGCCGACGGCGGGCGGCTTGTCGCGATCACCGGCGCGAACTTCGGCCCGGAAACGCCGGCGTGGCGCGACGCCTTCGTCCGTCTGCAGGAGCGCGGCACTGTCGTCTTCACTGCGGCGGTCGACGGCGCAGTCTACGCGAAGCATGGCACGACAATCGACACGCGGCTGATGGTCATCGACAAGATGCCCGCGTCCGATCCGGCTCAGTTTCCGGCGTCCGCCGGCATCGCGCCGGACGTCGCCACGCTGCTCGGCTGGATCACCAAGCATGTTCCCCCGCGCCGCCCGGTCGCCACATCACTCGCCGCGCCGACCGCCGTCGGCGTCGCCACGCCTCGCAGCGTTCGCGGCTATCTCGCCCGCGCCGCCTCGCGGCAACCGGCCGCCGCGCTTACGGAGCCTGCAGGCGTTGAGCTTTCCTACGAGATCCTCGAATGGGCGCCGCCCGAGGGCGCCCGCCTCACCGATGCGCTTTATGAAGAATACGGATTGCAGTCGATCCGTATTCCCGGCTCGCAGGCGCATCCGACCAAACTCGTGCAATCGGCCGCGATGGCGTCGGTTGCACCGCCGAAGCCCTCCTATAGGCCGCATCTTCCAGTGAACCTCGTCACGGGCGGCCTGCTATCCGACGCGCAGCTCGAGAGCGTCATTTACGCCGGCGAAGCGCACGGCGATTTCCTCGCCGGCGCATGGACCGTGAACGAAACCTTCGATCTCGTCACCGCCGCACGCGACGACGCCGAGACGGCCGTACGCTTCCGTCGCGGCTGGTTCCTCGGCGATGGCACCGGCGCCGGCAAGGGCCGCCAAGTCGCCGGCATCCTGCTCGACAACTGGCTGAAGGGTCGTCGGCATGCGCTGTGGATCAGCAAGTCCGACAAGCTGATCGAGGATGCGCAGCGCGACTGGTCGGCGCTCGGCATGGAACGTCTGCTCGTCACGCCGCTCTCTCGATTCCGCCAGGGCACGCCGATCCGCCTCGCCGAAGGCATCCTATTTACGACCTACGCGACGCTACGCACCGATGAGCGCGGCGAGAAGCTTTCGCGTGTCCGGCAGATCGTCGAATGGTTGGGGGCCGATTTCGACGGAGTGATCATTTTCGACGAGTCTCATGCCATGCAGAATGCCGCGGGCGGCAAGGGCGAACGCGGCGACCAGGCACCCTCGCAGCAGGGGCGCGCCGGCCTACGGCTGCAGCACGCGCTGCCGAATGCGCGGGTTGTCTACGTCTCCGCGACAGGCGCCACCACCGTTCACAATCTTGCATATGCCCAGCGCCTTGGCCTCTGGGGCGGTGAGGACTTTCCGTTCGCGACACGCGCCGAGTTTGTCGAGGCGATCGAAGACGGTGGTGTCGCGGCGATGGAGGTCCTGGCGCGCGACCTTCGCGCACTCGGCCTCTATGCCGCCCGTTCGCTCTCCTATGAGGGCGTCGAATACGAGTTGATCGAACACGAGCTCACGCCGGAGCAAATCCGCATCTACGATACCTATGCCGGCGCTTTCTCGATCATCCACAACAACCTCGATGCCGCGATGCAGGCCGCCAACATCACCGGTGACAGCGGCACGCTGAACGCGCAGGCGAAATCCGCTGCGCGCTCGGCGTTCGAGTCGGCCAAGCAGCGCTTCTTCGGCCACCTGCTCACCTCGATGAAGACGCCCTCGCTGGTCCGCTCGATAGAGCGCGATCTCGAGGCCGGCCACGCATCCGTGGTCCAGATCGTCTCGACCGGCGAAGCGCTGATGGAGCGCCGGCTCGCGGAGATCCCGACTGAGGATTGGGGCGACGTCCAGGTCGACATCACACCGCGCGAGTATGTGTTGGACTATCTTGCCCACTCCTTTCCGGTGCAGCTCTACGAGCCCTTCACCGACTCGGAAGGCAATCTCTCGTCGCGGCCGGTCTTTCGCGACGGCCAGCCGGTCGAAAGCCGCGAAGCGGTTACCCGCCGCGACCGGCTGATCGAGAAGCTCGCCTCGTTGCCGCCTGTGCCCGGCGCGCTCGATCAGATCGTGCAGCGCTTTGGCACGGACATGGTCGCCGAAGTGACAGGACGCTCGCGCCGCGTCATCCGCAAGGGCGATCGGCTGATGGTCGAGAACCGCGCGGCTTCGGCGAACCTTGCAGAAACCGCGGCTTTCATGGACGACGCCAAGCGCATTCTGGTGTTCTCCGAGGCCGGCGGCACGGGGCGCTCCTACCACGCCGAACTGTCGGCGCGGAACCACCGGCTGAGGGTTCACTACCTCCTCGAACCCGGATGGAAGGCGGACGCCGCCATCCAAGGCCTGGGTCGCACGAACCGCACCAACCAGGCGCAGCCACCGCTCTTCCGCCCGATCGCGACCAATGTGAAGGCCGAAAAGCGTTTCCTGAGCACGATCGCCCGCCGTCTCGATACGCTCGGAGCGATCACGCGCGGACAGCGTCAGACCGGCGGCCAGAACCTGTTCCGGCCTGAAGACAATCTCGAAAGTCATTACGGCCGCGATGCGCTCCGTCAGCTCTACATGCTGCTGGCGCGTGGCAAGGTCGAAGGCTGCTCGCTTCAGACCTTCGAGGATTCCACGGGTCTGAAGCTGATGGATGCGAACGGCATCAAGGACGAACTGCCGCCGATTACCACCTTCCTCAATCGTCTGCTGGCGCTGACCATCGACCTGCAGAACGTCCTCTTCACCGCGTTCGAACAGTTGCTCACCGCCCGCATCGAAGGGGCGATCGCATCCGGCAGCTATGACGCGGGCCTAGAGACGCTGCGCGCCGAGAGCTTCGTCATCACGGATCGAAGCGTCATTTACAGCCATCCCGCGACCGGCGCCGAGACGCGGTTGCTCACCATCACCGACCGCAGACGCAACCTTCCGGTGACGCTGGCGGAAGCCTTCGATCGTCTCTCCGATCCGCGCGCGGTGCTCTTGATCAACGAGCGGTCGGGACGCGCCGCCGTTCAGGTCCCGGCGCCGAGCCTCATGCTCGACGACGGCGAGATCGAACGGCGGGTACGGCTGATCCGGCCGATGGAGCATCACAGCCTTCCGCTGAAGACAATGGCGGAAAGCCATTGGATGGAGGCCAACCGTGAGCGCTTCGCGGAGGCTTGGCACGTCGAACTCGGCGAAGTTCCCGATTTCACCGACAGCACCATCCATGTGGTGGCAGGCTTGCTCCTCCCGATCTGGAAGCGGCTGCCGAACGAGTCGACCCGGGTTTACCGGCTCCAGACCGATACGGGTGAGCGCATCATTGGCCGCAAGGTTTCGGCCGCCTGGGCGGCGAACGCGCTGGCGGCCGACACGCCGACCCTGACGCCTGACATGGCGTTCGGCGCGCTGATGGAGGGGCGAACCATCCTCGACCTCGCCGAGGGCCTGCAGCTTCGCCGTGTTCGCGTCATGGGCGCCAACCGCATCGAGCTGTCGGGATTCGACGACACGATGCGCGACCGGCTGAAAGCCTATGGCCTCTTCCACGAGATCATTTCCTGGAAGCTGCGTATGTTCGTGCCGACCGATGCGAGCGGCGTCGAAACACTCAATCGCGTGCTCGATCGCTATCCGGTCGAGCGCGTCGGCGAACGGGAGGCCGCGTGATGCCGCGCGACGCTTCCGACCTGGCACGCCGGCTCGCGCGCGACGCGGAGACGGTGTGCCGTCACTATCTTTCCAATGGCCGCCGCGAAGGTCGTTATTGGCAGGTTGGCGATGCCCGCAACACACCCGGTCGATCGATGTTCGTTCGGTTGAAGGAGTCATCGAAAGGACCAGCCGGCAAGTGGACCGATGCCGCAACAGGCGAACACGGCGATCTCCTCGACATCATCCGCGAGAGCTGCGGCCTCGTCGACTTCCACGATGTTGCTGACGAAGCGCGCCGCTTCTTGAACCTGCCGCGCAGCGAACAGGAGCCTTCGCCAAACTCGGCCAGACCACCTGCGCAGACTGGCTCGCCGGAGGCCGCACGGCGGCTCTTTGCGATGTCGCAGCCGATGATGCGCACACTCGCAGAGACGTATCTCCGTAATCGCGGCATTACGCCTTTGCACGAAGCCGGCGCGTTGCGATTCCACCCGCGCTGCTACTATCGCCCGGATGATTACTCGCCGACCGAAATTTGGCCAGCGATGATCGCACGTGTGACCGACCTTGATGGGCGCATCACCGGCGCGCACCGCACCTGGCTCAATCCCGCCGGCTTCGATCTCGTCCGTCTCGGCAAGGCGCCGATCGATACGCCACGGCGCGCGATGGGCGATCTTCTCGGCAACGCCGTCCGTTTCGGTGTGGCCACCGATGTGCTCGCGGCCGGCGAAGGCATTGAGACCATGCTGTCGCTGCGCTGCGTGTTGCCGACCTTGCCGATGGCCGCTGCGCTCTCGGCCAATCACCTCGCCGCCTTGTTGCTTCCGCCGACGCTGCGCCGGCTCTATATCGCTCGCGACAACGATGCGGCCGGCGACGGGGCCGCGATCGCGTTGACCGAGCGGGCCCGCTCGGCCGGGGTCGAGGCGATCACCTGGACCCCGAGGCGGGGCGACTTCAACGAGGATCTGCGCGGCATCGGCGTCGACGTGCTGGCAGCAGCCTTGCGGATCGAACTTATCCCGCAGGACGTCGCGCGCTTCATGAACGTTGACGCCGCCGAGACGGGGTGAAGGGCGACGGTTCGCGTGTCGCCATGGTTGGCCTGGTGAGGCCCCGCAAGCCGGAAAGAGTCCGCACCCTGGCCTTCTAGAGGGCGATCGGACCAGAAGCGCCCCGGTCCAGCAACCTCAAGGGCCGACTATTTTCCGTCGGCGGCGAAGCCGCCTTTACAGCGCGAGACAAAATAGCCGGCCCCTTCGGTCCTCCGCTGCGCTTCGGCCGCGGCGCGAGGGCGCCGCGGTGCAAGCCCGTTCCGCTCCCGGTCCAGTGATCGCCACGAAGGCCGCGATGGGCGCGGCCGATCCGGCAAAGGACCTCACCATGACGACCGACCATGACGACATCGACTTCGAACCGCCGCACAGCTCATCCCCGACCGATCACGTCCTCAACGAGCTTCAGCTCTACGGCTACCGTCCCTTCCAGGGCGAACCCGACCCGAGGCCGCTTCCCGAAGGCAATGTCGTGGCCGGCGCCGTCGTCGACATCTTCGACGCCCTGATCTCGACTCTGGGTGAAACGCGCCTTGAGCCGGACCTCGAGGATCTGCTCTGGTCAACGGTCAATCTCTTCCACCGCGCCGTCGATCGCATCGAGCGGGAACTCGACGATAACGAACAGGCGCAGCGGCGCAGCCAGCGCGAGCAGAACGGCTCGGAAGTGAAATCGGTCGAGCTCGAACGCCTGACGGCCGAGGGCATCACGCTGATCGAGCGCCGCAACAGCATGGAGCTCTTCCGCGACCAGGCCGCCGAACACTTCGAGACGCACACCGGCACACCCTGGCGTCCCCGGTCAGGATCGCTGATCAATCATCGCGCGCTCACCGCAGCGATGATCGACAGCCGCGACTTTCTGGCTGCGAAGCGTCGGGCCGAGACCGAGGTCATGCTGCCGCCTGGTCCGAAGATCGCGCTCACCGGCGGGCTCGACTTCAACGACCATCGCATGATCTGGGATCGACTCGACAAGGTCCACGCCAAGCATCCCGACATGGTGTTGCTGCATGGCGGGTCGCCGAAAGGCGCGGAGCTCATCGCCGCCAAATGGGCAAGCAATCGCAACGTGCCGCAGATCGCCTTCAAGCCGGACTGGACGAAGCACGCGAAGGCGGCTCCGTTCAAGCGCAACGACGCGATGCTGGCGGTCCTGCCGATCGGCGTCCTGCACTTCCCGGGCACCGGCATCCAGGACAACCTCGCCGACAAGGCACGCAAGCTCGGCATTCCGGTCTGGAAGCACGACGAAGGCGGCGCGTAAGCGCCGCCACTTACGGCATCAGGTATCGAGCAGCTCCGGCCGAAACAGCCGGCGCCGGCTGATGATCTTGCCGGCGACCATGAATACCCCATCGCCGGTGTAATGCAGCGTCTCCGGATGCCTCGGCGACTTGGCGACATGCGCCTTCACCACTTCGAAAACGAAGAAATTATATTTGTCGACCAGCGCATCATCGACAAGACGGCATTCAAAATTTGCGTGACACTCGACAATCAGCGGCGCCTTCACGCGCGTTGCCGATTGCGCCGTGAGCCCGAACCTCTCGAACTTATCGACCTCAGCGCCCGTCGTGTTGCCAACGCCGACCACGGTGTCGATCAACGTCGTGGTCGGGAGATTGATCACGCACTCACGGCTCTTGCAGACCAGGTAAAAGCTATAGTTTGCGCCGGCGATGACGCAACGACACCATCACGATTGGCCCAGGCTCAAGGTAGCGCCGAACCTGAGAGACCGGAAAATCAAGCTTTTCTAAGCGTCTCGCCATCGTTCCTCCTGCGGTCGGGTCAGGCCCCTGGCACGGTCGCGGACACCGCCGATGTCTGGTGGGACGGGTTTCCTCTCCCATTCGAGGCCAATTTTCGTTATAGTTCGGATCGCGCCGTGGTGGTGGTGGAAGGCGCGACCGTCACACGCTTTGTCACGGAGACGCCGCCATGCTCGTCATCGGACTCATTCTCAGCATTTTTGGGATCGGCCTGTTCTGCTGGCTGATCTTCGCCCTTGCGGTTTATGCGCTGCCCTTCTTCGTCGGCCTCACCGCCGGCATGGCCGCCTTCCACAGCGGCGCGGGCGTCCTCGGCGCCCTCCTTATCGGCATCGTCGTGGGCGCGTTGACGCTGGGCGTCGGCCAGGTCGCTTTTGCGCTCGTCAAGCCGATCCCCCTGCGCGCGGCCATTGCAGCGGCCTTCGCCATCCCGGCCGCGATCGCCGGCTACCACGCCGTGCTGGGGCTCTCGCAGATCGGCATGCCATCGCTGTTCTGGCGGGAGACCTTCGCTTGGGTTGGCGCCATCATCATCGGCTGCACGGCTTGGGCGCGCATGACGGTGTTGGCCGAACCCCTTCCGCTGCGACCGGGCGGGGCAAATGCGGATGAGCCGCAGCCGGTTCTTACGGCCGCAACACGGGAAGGCTGAGAGGCCGGCCTCTTCGTCATCGAACAGGTTCGCGAAGCACGGTCCAGCGCCATCGGGTCTCGGTTGAGAAACGAGGACGGCCCCGGCCTATCGAAGCGCAGAGCCCGCAGCACCGATCTCCCGGCACTCACATAAAGACGGATGAAGGCGTTCAGTCGCGGCGAGTCCCCGGCTATCGATCCCGCCTTTTTCTACGCCATGGCTTCTTTCTCTACGCCTGAACTCGCCGACATCTTGTGCAAGAGAACCGATATCCGCCACGTCTCCTCCTGAGGATGCTGTTCAGAGCACGGACGCACCTGGCCTCGTGATGGCCTGATCTGGCCGAAGACCGGCTGCGCCTCGATCGCCTGAGCCGCAACGCCGTCGGCTCGACTTTCTTCCCCTGGGCTAAAGCCCATTCCTCGCGAGGCAAGAAAGTCTCACCGCCGTCATCCTCCGCTGCGCTCCGGCCCGCGAGCGGGTGCGTCGTCGATCGTCCCCGGCCTGTCGATCGCCATCGAGGCCGCGGTGGTCGCGGGCTCGAAACCAGCAAGGAGAAGTGACATGGCTAACATCGGTTCTTTCAAGAAGGTCGGCAGCGACTTCCAGGGCGAGATCGTCACCCTGAGCTTGCAGACGAAAGGCGTCCGGATCGTCGCCGAGACCAACCGCTCCAACGAGAACGCCCCCAGCCACCGCGTCTATGTGGGCCGGGCCGAGATCGGGGCAGCGTGGTCGAAGCGCTCCGAAGAAGGCCGCGACTACCTCTCGCTCAAGCTCGACGACCCTTCCTTCAACGCTCCGATCTACGCGAACCTGTTCGATGACGAAGAGGCCGACGGCTACACCCTCATCTGGTCGCGGCCCCGCAAGAACGGCGACTGAGGCCTTCGCAGCAACCCCGCCCGGCCGCGCCGGGCGGGGTTCGCACGCGCAAGCATTAGACGGCGGCCTCTTACGAAACTCTGGAACCCTGAGCTTGCCCGACCTTGAGCAGGCGCAACGCGTTCATGGTCACAAGCACCGTCGCCCCCGTATCGGCGAGGATTGCAGGCCAAAGCCCCGTGATGCCGAAGACGGTCGTTACAAGGAACACCGCCTTTAGTCCGAGCGCGATCGCGATGTTCTGTCGAATGTTGGCCATGGTTCGCTTCGATAGGGCGATCATCGCGAAGACGTCCCCCACCCTTCCGTGAAGGACGGCAGCATCGGCCGTTTCGAGAGCCACGTCCGCGCTGCCGCCCATGGCGATGCCGACATCCGCCGCGGCGAGAGCCGGCGCATCATTGATGCCATCGCCGACCTTGATCACTGAGAAGCCCTGGCGTTTCAACTCGCCGACGACACGCTGCTTGTCTTGCGGCAGCAATTCGGCGTGCACCTCGATACCGAGCTGCTTGCCGATCGCGTCCGCGGTTCGCCGATTATCTCCTGTCAGCATCACGGTCTTGATTCCCGCATCAGCCAGCGCTTTCAGACCGGCCTTGGCGTCGACACGCGGTTCGTCCCGCATCGCGATGGCGCCGGCAACCTGTCCATCGGCGAGCAACACCGATACGGTCTTTCCGTCGTCGTTGAAGGCAGCGATCCGCGCGATCTGATCGGGCGTAAGCGCCGTGCGATCGCCCGCTGCGTGCGGTGAGCCGAAGAACACCTCGCTGCCGTCGACCGTCCCGGTGATCCCCTTTCCACCGATCGCCTTGGCGTCGGTGATCTGGGGCACGGCAGCATTATCACTCGCCGCGCGCTCCAGAATCGCCCTAGCGAGCGGATGGTTTGAGCCGGTTTCAAGCGCCGCGGCGAGCCTCAGCACCTCTGCCTCCGGCCGGCCGAAGCCGACAATGTCGGTCACTTGCGGCTTGCCTTCTGTCAACGTGCCAGTCTTGTCGAAGGCGGCAGCGGTAATCGTTCCGATCTTTTCCAGAACGGCGCCGCCCTTCAACAACAAGCCGCGCCGGGCACCGGCCGACAACGACGCTGCGATCGCCGCCGGGGTCGAGATCACCAGCGCGCACGGACATCCGATCAGCAGGATGGCAAGGCCCTTGTAGATCCATTCGCTCCAGGCGCCGCCAAACAGCAGCGGCGGTATGACGGCGACCAAAGCGGCGACCACGACGACGCCTGGCGTATAGTAGCGCGAAAACCGGTCGATGAAGCGCTCGGTTGGAGCCTTGCTCTCCTGCGCTTCCTCGACCAGCTTCACAACGCGGGCGATGGTGTTGTCGGCAGCGGCGGCCGTCACGCGGATGCGCAGCGCCGCTTCGCCATTAACGGTGCCAGCGAAGACGATAGCGTCTACGCCCTTACGGACGGGCGTGCTTTCGCCGGTGACGGGCGCCTCATCGATCGCGCTTTCACCCGATACGATCAAGCCGTCCGCAGGAATGCGGTCGCCGGGCCGCACGATCCCAGTCCGGTCACCGTCTTCGTGATCGCCGGACCAACTGCCTCATCGTCACCGTGGCGCACGGTCATCGTGCCGGCGGTGGCCGACACGGAGACATCTTCGACACCCGGCACGCGGCGCACCGCCGTGTCGATCTTTGCCGCACATGAAGCGCAGTCCATGCCATCGACCCGATAGCGGCTCTGTTGCGAATGCTTCGTCATGACCAAATCCTCGATTCAGCCATAGCGCTACGTCCTCTAGTCGCTAGAGGAGCAAGGGCAAAGATCCGCTGCGGGATAGAAAATGCGCACGGCGCGCTGTCAATCTCGCGGCTGGGCAGAGCCCGGCGAGAAAGAGCTCACCACTGGCAGCCCTTGATTTTTCGTACGCAATCGCCAATTCCTCTAGTGACTAGAGGAGTGACCGTCGTGCGCCACATCTCCATCGGCGAGGCAGCCAGACACAGCGGCGTGAAAGTACCGACGATCCGCTATTACGAGCAGATCGACTTGCTGCCGGCCCCACCCCGAACCGAAGGCAATCGTCGCACGTACGATACGCGCGATCTTCACCGGCTGATGTTCATTCGCCACGCTCGCGAATTGGGGTTCGAGATCCCAGCGATACGGACCTTGCTGACCTTGCAGGATCAGCCCAATCAGTCTTGCGCGACGGCGGATGCAATCGCGAAAGCCCGCCTTGTCGAGGTCGAGCAGCGCATTGCGAGCCTAGGCGCGCTCAAGGCCGAGCTTGAGGTGATGATCGAAGGTTGCAGTCACGGACGCCTGGCGGAGTGTCGTGTCATCGAGGTGCTAGCTGACCATGGCCAATGCATGCACCCGCACAATCAGCCGATCGCCTCCTCAACAAGCAAAAGCGCCAAGAAGCCGAAGAAGAACATCGCTGTCACCCACGGCCGATCGGGCGTTTCATGAGCTTCGATCAGCAATTCCTCGGTCACAAGGTAGAGAAGAGCGACCAGTCCGAATGCAAAGAAACCGGTCAGAATCGGACCGGGCAGCAACGCGACCGGAGCCCCGAGTAAAGCGCCGACAGGCAGCAGGATGATCAGCCCGGCCGTTATTCCGACGATTCTGGCTTTGGAGCGAACACTCTCTCCGAGCTCCGTCGCCACAGTAAGGCCGAGAAACAGAATCTCGATCGTCAAGGCAATCGTCAACAGAATGCCAACTTTTGGGCTCGCCGCGAATCCGATCCCAAGCACCAGACCGTCGATCAGAATATCGACGGCAATTGCCGTCAACAGGCCCGCTGGCCCTTTCGCCCACTCTTCCAACTGTTTTACCAGCAGCATCGTGACGACGCCGATCGCGCCACCGATCGCCGTCGCCCAGGGCGAGCCTCGATGCATGACATCGGGCAGGATCTCGCCAGCCGCCGCCGCGAATACAACGCCGGCAGCAAAATGTTGGATCGCGCTGACCAAAGTTGCTTTCGGCCGCGCGTTCACCGCAATCACGGCACCGATCATTGCGGCCGCAGCCGGGATCAAGGTGAATTGCCAAGCTGAGGCCACCCCAAGCACCTTATTGTTTGTTCGTTGCTCTTGTTGTTGTTGGCGTCAGTCGAATAGCCGACCGAGGAAGCCGCGTCCGTGACCACCGCGGCTGCCGTGGCCATCACGTGACCCGTGGCCACCATGACCGCCGTGCTGATCATATCCGCCCCACGGCCCCGGCGCGCTCGGTGCCTCTGAGGACGAAGGTGGTGCGGAAGACCTCTGCTGGGAAACCTGAGAGGTCTCGGCCGCGCTCCGCTCAATGATCTTGTCAAGCTCACCACGGTCCAACCATACCCCGCGGCATTTCGGGCAGTAGTCGATCTCGATGTTCTGCCGTTCGCTGATCACGAAATCGACACGGCAGACGGGGCACAACATGCCATTGCCTTCGGTTCGCTCCATCGCAAAGAACTCCTTCCTTCACCAAGCTGGAAGGAGACCCTAAATCCTCTAGTGACTAGAGGAGCAAGAGGTTCTCAGCAGGAAACCTCGCACCGCACCGGCGCCCCCTAATCCCGGTCTCACCCAATTCCGCCGACGACCACCACAGTCGCCGAAAAAGCAACTATTATCGTCCTCGCAAGGAACGCCACAGCAAGCCCTCCGTTTTCGCTCAATAGGAGGGCATCAAAGTGTTGCCTGAGCCGGCGTTGGATCGCGAGAAACCTCATGTGCTCGTTGTCGAGGATGAAGTCCTTGTGCGCGCACTCATCGCCGACGAGTTGCGAACAGCAGGCTGCTGCCGTCATCGAGGCCAACTCCGCTGACCAGGCGCTCGATTATCTCGTGGCCGGCGGCAAGGTCGATCTTATGTTCTCCGATATCCAGATGCCTGGCTCCCTCAACGGCCTGCAGCTCGCCGAGCGAGTCCGCGCAGATTTTCCGACCGTCCCAGTGATCCTCACGTCCGGAAACGATCACTTGAACAGCGAGACGATGCCCGGGCGCTTTATCGCGAAGCCATATGACATCACACAGACAGTGGCATTGGTTTTTTGTAACTTTGGGCGTCGCGCCGCCGGGAACGCTCGCGTGAGCGACACACGCATCCTTATTGTCGACAGCGACGTCCTGGTCCGCACACCGCTCGCCGAATATCTCCGCGAGTGCGGTTATCAAGTGCTGGAAGCCACCAATTCTGTGGAAGCCAAAGCGGTATTGAACAACACGGCTCGTCTCATTGACGTCGTGCTTATCGATGTCGGCGCCGAAGACCAAAGCGGATTCGCTCTCGCGCATTGGATACGCGATCGCGCCCCAGGTCCACGCGTAATCCTCGCCGGAACGATTACGAGCTCTGTCGAGAAAGCTGCGGATCTTTGTCAGGACGGGCCGGCCATATCGAAACCTTATGATCACCGCCTCGTGCTGGACCGTATCCAGCGTCTTCTGGCTGCCAAGAACCGCGGCGACCAGACCTGACAACCGTGCTAGGCGGTGCGTCGGATCGCCCCCGAGCATCTCACAACCGTCCCGGTCTGACCCGAATCACCCCGCACCCCGCCCACCCGCTCCAGAGGCCAAATATGGCCTCGGCGCACCGTTGCGACGACCCAGAACGACTATTATAGTCGTTTTTCTGGTGCGCGCAGATCGTCTGTCGGAGGTGATCATGAATGATCACCGGCCGACAAGTGCGGGCGGCGCGAGCCTTGCTGAATTGGACGCAAGAGATGCTCGCCGAAAAAGCCCTGGTGGCGTTGACCGCCCTCAAACGTCTGGAGTCCGAGCGCGGGCTCCCGACGCACGAGAGCACGCGGGACCAAGTTCGCCGCGCGCTGGAGGCGGCGGGGATTCTTTTTGTCGAATCCGACCGTGGCCGCGGAATCATGCTGCTTCACGAGGCAAAGCCTGCAACGGCTTCAGGGCGAAGGTCGGCAAACTTGAAACGTTGAAACCAGCATGTGTTAACGTTTAAGAAACCGTGTCGTCGAGGAGCTTTGATGCAGTCGCCACCCCGGGATCCAGCAGTGGATGATATCGCGCCGACAGCCGCAATCCTGACCGGCTATGACGAGCGCCACCTCGTGACATATCTCCGTCTGCTTGATGCCGACTCCGACGGCGCCGACTGGCAAGAGGTCGCAAAGCTCGTGTTGCGCATCGACCCGGCGACGGAACCCGATCGCGCACGCCGCGCCTGGGAGACGCATCTCGCCCGCGCACGATGGATGACGGAGAAGGGTTACCGCCATCTTCTCTATGGTGGAGCGCCGCACTAGAAAATAGTTCCGTGCAGACCGCGCAGCATGCGCTGCTGTTGCTGTGGGTTTCAGAACACCACCTGAACGTGCATTCTCCTATCCACATCCGCGCATGAGCGGACGCTGGAGGAGACATCACAATGAGTGCTGCCGATTGGCGATCGGCGGACGCGTACCAGGAACTGCGGTTGCTCGACGCGCCGGCCTTCGCATTTGAATTCTTGCGCCGGAACTCCGAATTTCAGGAAGACCATAGGCGGCTTGCACACCGGAGCCGTGGCCGCGCTATCAATCCCTTGGATGCCGAGACGGCTGCGTTCGCCGAACGCTGGGGGGTGCGATTTCGCCCCCGAATTGCCCGACCTCCCCGCAACGGCCGCTCAATGGACAGCCAAAGCGCTCCCTCGCGTCGTCACCATCACAGATGCGCCCGACGAACTCGTCAATCCTGAACTCAGCTTGCCGCCGAGACTTCTCAGCGCAATTGCAAGAGCGGCCGCCGCACGGGCTCTAACGCTCGGCGGCACGCCGGTCCGTGTTGAATTCCTCAACACGGATGGTCCATACGCTGTGCTCCTACCGCTCGACCGGCTTTTCGAAATCCGCGTCGCTACCGCGTTACGCCTTTGGCATGGCCTCGGCGGGCGTCGAACGCCACCGGATGCCGGCGCCCTTACTCAAGAGCGCCGCAAGCGCTTCATCCTTGCACTGCGCGCGCTCGATGCACGCCTGCTCGGAACGACATATCCGGACATCGCGGCTGGTCTCTTCGAAACCGCCCCTATCACCAAACGTGACTGGATTTCGCACGAACTGCGGGATCAGACCGGCCGTCTCGTGCGGCTCGGTTTCAAGATGATGAAGGGCGGCTACCGGCAGCTTGTTCTCTATCCTTACCGGCGCCGCATCTGAGACCGGTGCGATCTCACTGCCTGCCGACATCGCACTATTTTGGCCGAGACCCCTCCGCCACCGTGATCGCCAGTAGCCGCCGTCCTCCGACGGCCGCCCCAACGATCACCGAGGTATCCCATGTCCACCACTCTCGCAGGCGTGCCGCAACGCTACCTGCGTACGCCCGAAGCGGCACGCTTCGTTGGTCTTTCCATCCGCACGCTTGAAAAGCACCGCATCTACGGCACTGGCCCGCGCTATTCGAAACTTGGCGGACGTGTCGTCTATCGCGTCGAAGACCTGCAGGAGTGGGTCGACGCAGCCGCCAAGGCGTCGACGTCCGACCCTGGCAAAGCCGTCGTCCTGCCCGCGCGCCGCCATTCGCCTGCCGAGCTCGAGCAGGCGCGTCATCCGCGCCGCTGATCACCGCCATGTCGTCGCGCCACCGCTCACGCTCCGAACGCGAGCAGCTCGAACTGTTTCGGGCGCTGCCAGGCGATCTCGCGCCGCGCGACGCCCAGGACCTCATGGCCTATCCTTTCTTCTCGCTCGCCAAGACCCATCGCATCACGCCGATCGACTACCGGAGCGGCGAGATTGCCATCCGCGTCGAGGCCGTGCCGGAGCACGGCATGGCGACCATCTGGGACGCCGATATCCTGATCTGGGCCGCCTCCCAGATCGTCCAGGCACGCGACAGCGGCCTGCGCACCTCACGCCTAATGGCGGCAACACCCTATGAGATTCTCTCGTTCATCGGTCGCGGTGACAGCGCACGCGACTATCACAGGCTGAAAGCGGCCCTCGACCGCCTTCAATCGACGACAGTCGCCACGACGCTGCGCCAGACCAACGAACGCCGCGCGCACCGCTTCTCGTGGATCAACGAATGGACGGAGCGCGCGGATGCGCATGGGCGCGCCGACGGCATCGATCTCATCGTACCGGACTGGTTCTACAAAGCTGTTCTCGACGAAGCGTTGGTGCTCACGATCGACCGCGAATACTTCAGGCTGACCGGCGGCCTGGAGCGCTGGCTTTATCGCATCGTGCGCAAGCATGCCGGTCGCCAGCGTGCAGGTTGGCGGTTCGCCTTTCGTCATCTCTACGACAAGTCCGCAAGCCTTTCGCCGTTCAAACGCTTTGCCTTCGAATTGCGCGACATCGCGCGCCGCCAGCCGCTTCCGGGCTATCGGCTCGATGTCGAGCGCGACCGCGGCGGACATGAACTGCTCGTTTTCCTTCCGGCTCGTTTGTCCACAGCAGCCTGTGGACAGCCTGTGGAAGCGGTCGTGCCATCAGGAACCACCGTTCCCGTGCCATCGGGAACCGCGCGCCCGTGCCATCAGGAACCGGAAGGCGCATTTTCAAACGGAAAATCCGCTGCTTACGACGCCCCTAACTTAGAATCTAACAAACAAGAATCTAACGATTCTGTTGTTTCCCATCGGCCCGCAGGGTGGAAAACCGATGGTGACGCGCCGTGATCGTCGCGCTGCTCAACCAAAAGGGCGGCGTCGGCAAGACGACACTCGCCTTGCACCTCGCAGGACACTGGGCCCGTCACGGAAAGCGCGTGACCCTCATCGACGCCGATCCCCAAGGATCGGCTCTCGACTGGTCCGAGCAACGCGCCCGGCGCCACCACACACGTTTGTTCGGCGTGGTCGGTCTCGCCCGCGATACGCTCCACCGTGAAGCTCCCGAGCTTGCCCGCGATGCGGACCATATTGTCATAGACGGCCCGCCTCGCATCGCCGCCTTGCTGCGCTCGGCGTTGCTCGCGGCCGACGCCGTTCTTGTACCGGCCCAGCCATCGCCGCTCGATGGCTGGGCGTCCGCCGAGATGCTGGCCCTGATCGCCGAAGCGCGCATCTTCCGTCCTGCCCTTGTCGCACGCTTCGTGCTCAACCGCTGTGCCGCGCGCACGGTCATCGCCCGCGACACGGCGCAGAGTCTCGCCGACCACGATCCGCCGGCGCTCGCCACGCGCATCAGCCAGCGTGTGGTTTTCGCGGACGCCGCGCGCACCGGTCAGCTCGCCTTCGACCAAAGCGCGACGAGTGCCGCTGCCCGCGAGATCGCCTCCCTCGCTGTCGAGACCGAAAGGCTCGCACCATGACGGCGCGGCGTTCGAACGGCGGCTTCGCATCCCGACCACGCGATGCCGACGCCTGGATCAAGGCGCCCGATCGCAGCGCCGGTGCGACGCCGGAGAGCGATCCCTACGCGGCGCGCCTCACCGTGGACATCACGCCCGCGCTCCGCGGCCGCATCAAAATCGCGGCCTTCCAACGCGGCCAGACCGTCGCCGACATGCCGCGGGTGCTCCTCACGCGCGAATTCCCAAACACCGATGGAGAACAAACATGATGACCAATCCCGCCTTCGCACACGCGCGAGCCGGTTCGCCTGACACGCTGACGGCAGTCGAACTGACGTGGCTCGAGAAACGCATCGAGCACTGGATCAGATTCGGTCACGACACGGGCGAAACGATCATTGATCGTCGCCGACGTCTCCTCACCTTTGCGCCGAACACGATCTTCGGCTTCGTCCGCTGGGCTTCCAACGATTACGGCACGATCGTTTCACGCATCGACATCTTGCGCGCGATCGCGCCAGGCGAGGCCTATCAGACGCTGCCTTTCGTCCGTCCCGGCGGCGAGATCCTCCTGCGGATCAGCGGCTGGCCCAAAGTCGAGCGCGTCCTCGCCACGATCGACGCGGTCGAGACGCTCGGCATTGATCCCGCAGCCGTCGCGCCAGACTACTGGAGGCACGTGCACAATCGTCTCGGGGCAGGATACGAGCCTCGCCTCTACAGCCGCGACCAGCATCGCGCTTGGCTCTTGCGCGACCGGGTGCTCAAGTGACGCGGTTCGGCTACGTCATGACGACGTATCTGGTGCTGCTCGTTTCCGCCTGCAGCGCGATCTTCCCTGTCTCTCCCAAATTCATTTGGAACGCCAGCAACAGCGTGCCGATCGGCCTCTACGCCATCCACTCTGTCGGCGCGCTCCACGTCACCCAACTTGTCGTCGTGCGTCCACCGGACGCCCTGGCCCAATTCCTCTCCGACCGCCGTTATTTGCCCAAGGGCGTGCCCATGCTGAAGCGTGTGCTTGCGCTTCCAGGCCAGACGGTATGCCGCCGCCAGCGCACCATCACCGTCGACGGCATAGCGATGGGCGATGCGCTCGATCGCGACACGCACGATCGACCGCTGCCCGTCTGGCAAGGCTGCCAGCGCATTCCCGACGGCCAGGTCTTCCTCATGAACTGGCAATCCGCAGACTCGCTCGACGGCCGTTATTTCGGGCTGCTTTCCCGCACGACGATCGCCGGCCGCGCCGACCCGATATGGACGCGGGAGGAGGACTGACCGTGCTTCACCTCCAGCCGTCCTGCGGCCGAGCTTCGTCGGCGCACGGTCGATCCCCCTTCTCCTTTCCGGCCTGCCGATCCGGACAACCATCGCATCTTCGCATCGCGCTGATCAGCGCTTGTCTGTCCGCCGCGGTGATCGCGGCTGGCGGGCCGGTGTGCGCCCAATCGACGCCCATCCGTCATATCGCGCGCGTTCCAGATGCCACACGCTTTGCAGCGTTCGTGGCCGAGGCCTCGCAGCGCTTCGGCATTCCGACAACGTGGATACGGGCCGTGATGCGCGCCGAGAGCTTCGGCGACGTGCACGCGATATCGCCGAAAGGGGCGATGGGCTTGATGCAGATCATGCCGCAAACCTGGGCGACACTGCGACAACGCTACCATCTCGGCGCTGATCCCTACGACGTCCATGACAACATCATCGCCGGTGTCGGCTATCTGCGCGAACTGCACGACCGCTATGGAATTCCCGGCTTCCTTGCGGCCTACAACGCCGGTCCAGCGCGCTGGGAAGATCATCTCGCCACCGGCCGCCCGTTGCCGGCGGAAACGCGCGCTTACCTGACCAGGCTCGCGCCCATTGTCGGTGGCAGCGCGATCGACGACACGACATTGCTCGCGTCCGTCGTCCGATCATGGACCGAGGCATCGTTGTTTCCAAAACAGCCGTCCACCGCATCGGACGACACAACGAAGACCGGCGGGCCGCAGTCGTCCAACGCGCCGAGCGTCCGTTCGCCGCAGGATTGGACTGGACTCGCACCGCAAGCCGACGGGCTCTTCGTCGTGCTGTCGTCTGATCGACGAACCCCATGAGCGGTGTCAGTTCGGCAGGTGCATTGAACTGCGTACCCCGACAGTTGCGAGGGTCGGAAGGTCGGCAAAGGAACCACAACCACGGACGGCAAGGGAAAAGGCCGGCCTTCGGCGCGGCTTATGTGGTTGGTTGTATTGGACAATTTACCGATATCACCGACTACCCCTGCTGGCGCTCACCTCAATTTGTCCAAGCAAATCAATGTCTGAACCGCCGTCGCACGCCTGAACACCCGGATTCGGCACGATGACGACGCGCGACGACGACCTGCGCATCCGGCCCGGCCGCATCCAGCATGGCAACCGCGGCGGCAAACGTCCGCAGACCTTCGTCGGCGAGGTGATGCGGGCCGCGAAGAAGGCCGGGCATGTCGGGAACAGCTTCCGCTCCGGCCAGGGGCGGAGCCGCTCCCGCTTCGGCCGTGGCCGTCGCGCCGCGATCTCGATCCGACTGCGCTCGAATGCCCGGCGCGTCGTCACCAAGGCGCGCGTCGTCCGCCACCAGGGTCCCCGATTCCGCTCGGCGCCTTTGCCGAAGCACATCGCCTATCTCAAACGCGAAGGCGTCACCAAAGACGGTCAGCCGGCGCGGATGTTCGATGCGGCCGGAGACGAAGCCGACGAGCGTGCGTTCGCCGAGCGCTGCAAGGACGATCGCCACCATTTCCGCTTCATCGTCTCTCCAGAGGATGCGGCCGAGATCGGCGACCTCAAGACGTTCACGCGCGAGCTGGTCGCCGACATGGAAAGGGACCTCGGCACCCAGCTCGACTGGGTCGCCGTCGATCACTGGAACACCGACAATCCCCATGTCCACCTCCTGATCCGCGGCCGCGCCGATGACGGCCAGGATCTGGTGATCAGCCGCGACTACATCAGCCGAGGAATCCGCGACCGGGCCGCCGAGCGGATCACGCTCGAACTTGGTCCGCGCACTGAACAGCAAATCCACAGCGCGCTTCAACGCGAGGTGGAGGCCGAGCGCTGGACAAGTCTCGATCGGGCGCTGCGCGACATTTCGGACGAATGCGGCGGCGTCGCAGATCTTCGGCCTGGTCCGAACGCCGAGGATCCGGAGCTGCGTCGCCTGTTGCTCGGACGGGCGGCCAAGCTCGAACGTCTCGGCTTGGCCGATCCGGTTGGCCCGGCCTGCTGGACCCTCAAGCCCGGCCTCGACGGAACGCTGCGCCAGCTCGGTATCCGTGGCGACATCATCAAGACGATGCACCAAGCCATGAGCCGAAGCGGATCAGAACCGGACGTCAGCCGCTTCGCGCTGCATGGCGACGAGCCTTCCCATCCGGTGCTCGGCCGACTCGTCCAGCGTGGTCTCGATGACGAGCTCAAGGGCACGGCCTACGTCATCGTCGCCGGCGTCGATGGCCATACCCACCATTTGCGGTTTGCAGACCTCGAATTCACCGGCGATGCCACGCCCGGCGCGATCGTCGAGGTGCGCGCTTATGACGATCCCGATGGACGACGACGACTATCGCTCGCGACCAGGTCGGATCTGTCCATTTCTGATCAGGTCGGGGCATCGGGAGCGACCTGGCTCGATCGTCAGCTTCTTGCGAAAGACCCACCGCTCAGCGGCAGCGGCTTCGGCGCCGAAGTCCGCGACGCGATGGATGCCCGCGCTGATCACCTGGTCGAGGAAGGCCTGGCCAGACGACAGGGCCAGCGCGTGATCTTCGCCCGCGATCTCCTTTCGACACTCCAGCGACGCGAGCTTGAGGAGGCCACGGCCAGATTATCAGCCGACACGGGTCTGGCGTACCACCCGGCCGCTGAAGGCGAGCGTGTCGCTGGCGTTTATCGCGAACGGGTGACACTCGCGTCGGGGCGCTTCGCCATGATCGATGACGGGTTGGGATTCCAACTCGTGCCGTGGCGTCCGGCTTTGGAAAAGAACCTCGGCCGCGAAGTCCGTGGCGTCATGGCGCCGGGCGGACGAGTCGACTGGGACCCGGGACGGAAACGGGGACTGGGCCTGTGAAGGCGCGCCTGCGGTGCATCCGATTTCTGACCCAGCGTGTCCGGCCCTTTGATCCCATACGGTTCGTGCTTGCAGCAAGCGATCGCGGAAGCGCTGGTGTGGCGCCATGAACCCGACCAAAATACTCTGGCTGCAAGTCTTCGTTGTGTGCTCGACCACGCTCGGCTTCGTCTGGGCCGCGACGCAATGGACGGCGTGGCAGCTTGCCTTCCAGCCGCAACTCGGCAGCCCCTGGTTCTCGCTCTTCGGATGGCCGGTCTATTTCCCGGTGGCCTTCTTCTGGTGGTGGTTCTCTTTCGACGCTTACGCACACGACATTTTCGTCACCGGCGGCTTCATCGCTGGCGCAGGCGGGGTCGCTGCCTTCGTCGTCGCTGTCGCCATGTCGGTCTGGCGCGCGCGCGAGGTAAAGCGCGCCACGACCTACGGTTCGGCTCGCTGGGCCGAGGAACGCGAGATCCGCGCAGCCGGCCTTCTTCACCCAGATGGCGTGTTGCTCGGCCGCTGGCACGGAGCCTACCTCCGTCACCATGGGCCCGAGCATGTGCTGTGTTTCGCACCGACCCGAAGCGGCAAGGGCGTCGGTCTTGTTGTTCCGACGCTGCTGACCTGGCCGGGAAGCTGCATCGTCCATGACATCAAGGGGGAGAACTGGACGCTCACCGCCGGCTGGCGTGCGCGGTTCGGCCGCGTGGTCCTGTTCGATCCGACCAATCCGCAAAGCAGCGCTTACAATCCTTTGCTCGAGGTCCGGCGCGGTGAGTTTGAAGTCAGAGATGTCCAGAACATCGCCGACGTGCTGGTTGATCCCGAAGGCGCACTGGAACGCAGGAACCATTGGGAGAAGACCAGCCATTCGCTTCTGGTCGGCACGATCCTGCATGTCCTTTACGCCGAACCCGACAAGACGCTCGCCGGCGTCGCCAATTTCCTCTCCGATCCGAAGCGACCAATCGAGAAGACGCTTCGGGCGATGATGACCACGCCGCATCTCGGCGAGACGGGAGTCCATCCCGTCGTCGCCAGCGCCGCGCGAGAGCTGTTGAACAAGAGCGAGAACGAACGCAGCGGCGTACTGTCGACCGCGATGTCCTTCCTGGGCCTCTATCGAGATCCGGTGGTCGCGGCGGTCACACAACGCTGCGACTGGCGCATCCGCCACCTGGTCGAGGCTGAGCATCCGGTGACGCTCTATCTCGTCGTGCCACCCTCGGACATCAGCCGCACGAAACCGCTCGTGCGCCTCATCCTCAACCAGATCGGAAGACGGCTAACCGAAGAGCTAGAGAACAAGCGACGGCGACATCGCCTGCTGCTGATGCTCGATGAGTTTCCCGCGCTCGGCAGGCTCGACTTCTTCGAGTCGGCATTGGCGTTCATGGCGGGCTATGGATTGAAATCCTTCCTGATCGCGCAGTCGCTGAACCAGATCGAGAAGGCGTACGGTCAGAACAATTCCATCCTGGACAATTGCCACGTGCGCGTCTCGTTCGCCAGCAACGACGAACGCACGGCGAAACGCGTGTCGGATGCACTTGGCACGGCCACCGAAATCCGAGCGATGAAAAACTATGCCGGCAGCCGACTCAGTCCGTGGCTCGGACATCTGATGATCTCCCGGCAAGAAACCGCGCGGCCGCTGTTGACTCCCGGCGAGATCATGCAACTCCCGCCCGACGACGAGATCGTCATGATATCGGGAAGTGCGCCCGTCCGGGCGAAGAAAGCTCGGTATTACGAAGACCCCGAGCTCGCCGGGCGGATTCTTCCGCCGCCCAGATCATCGGGCGGAAACGCTGTTCTTCGACCGCCAGCCCCCAACACGTCCCAGGTGAATACCTGGAGCGGCGCGATCGCGTCAGCGTCAACCGCCGCAGAGACGGACGATCCGGACAATGCGGGAATCCGGCGCGAACCCGAACTTCCGGACCATGAGGAGATTGCTCCCGAGCCACGAAAGCCGGTGCAGGAATTCGAGCCCGTCGAGGACGAGCCAGACGACGACGCCCAGCGCCAGCGGATCATGCAGCGCAATTTCGGCAGCGCGCGACAAATCTCGCTCGACGCGGACGATGACATGCAGATGTAGCCGTGCGCACGAAGCACACCTTTCGGCTTCCACCCGACCTGGCTACGAAGCTCGCCGATTACGCCGCCCGCAAGCGCGTGCCGCAGGCGTTGATCGTCGAGGCAGCGCTCGCCTCTTATCTTTCGCCCGATGCCGCGGACCGACTCGAAGCGGCGCTCGCGCGACGCCTGGACCGTATGGTCCGCGACATGGAGCGCATCGAGCGCCACGTCACGATCTCGAATGAAGCGCTCGCGGTGTTCGTCCGGTTTTGGCTGACCAGCACGCCGCCGCTGCCTGACACGGCGCTTGCCGCCGCGCAAACAAAAGGACGAGAGCGCTACGAAGGTTACATCGAAGCGCTCGGCCGTCGTCTCGCGCGCGGTCACAAACTAGCTGACGAGGTGATTCGCGACGTGCCGCCGCAAAAGGAGGGTTCAGCAGACACGCAGTCAGAATAGCGATCGTCCTTCTCGCTTGTCATTCTATCCCAGAGCCCTCCCGCCTCCTTGTTGTTGTTGCGGAGTCCCAGTTCCGGCTCTTTCTACTCAACCCCGCTGACATCTGCGCCTCCACAGGAGGCTAATTTGCGGGGCTCTTGTGACGACGATCTCCCTCCGATCTGAAGTATTCGCCCGAGGCGCGCGCATGCTCCGCACGGCGCTTGGTCCGGCGATCTCCGGCTATCTCGAAGATCCCAGCATCGTCGAGGTGATGCTCAACCCTGACGGTCGCCTCTGGATCGATCGGCTGTCAGGTGGTCTTGAAGACACCGGCTGTCGCGTCACGCCCGCGGACGCCGAGCGCATCGTGCGCCTGGTCGCGCACCATGTCGGGGTCGAAGTGCATGCCGGCAGCCCGCGCGTCTCGGCGGAATTGCCGGAAAGCGGGGAGCGGTTCGAGGGCCTGGTGCCGCCCGTGGTGGCTGCGCCGTGCTTTGCCATCCGGCGGCCGGCCGTCGCCGTTTACACGCTCGGCGACTACGTCGAGGCCGGCATCATGTCGGCCGACCAGGCCGAGCTGCTCCGCGCGGCCGTGCGCGACCGAAAGAACGTGCTGGTCGCCGGCGGGACGAGCACCGGCAAGACGACGCTGGTCAACGCGATCCTCGCAGAAGTCGCCAAGACCGGCGACCGCATCGTGCTCATCGAGGATACGCGCGAGTTGCAATGCGCCGCGCCGAACCTCGTGGCGCTGCGCACCAAGGACGGGGCTGCGTCGCTGTCTGATCTGGTCCGCTCGTCGCTGCGCCTGCGGCCCGACCGCATCCCGATCGGCGAGGTTCGCGGGGCGGAGGCGCTCGATCTTCTGAAAGCCTGGGGCACGGGACACCCCGGGGGCGTGGGCACGCTGCACGCAGGCTCCGCCATCGGCGCACTGCGCCGGCTCGAACAGCTCATCCAGGAAGCCGTGGTCACCGTTCCGCGCGCGCTCATCGCCGAGACGATCGACCTCATCGCGGTCCTCGCCGGCCGCGGCTCCGCGCGCCGGCTCGCCGAGCTCGCAGCGGTGAAGGGCCTCTCGCCCGCCGGCGACTACGTCCTCACCCCCGCAGGAGAACCGTGATGTTAATCAAGGATGCCCGCCGTGCGTTCGCCACGGCAACCGCCTTCGTCTTCGTCGCCCTCGCGACCGCGCCGGCCTATGCGGCCGGATCGAACATGCCGTGGGAGCAGCCGCTCAACCAGATCCTGGAGAGCATCCAAGGGCCCGTGGCCAAGGTCGTGTCGGTGATCATCATTATCGTCACCGGTCTGACGCTCGCCTTCGGCGAGACCAGCGGCGGCTTCCGTCGCCTCATTCAGATCGTCTTCGGCCTCAGCATCGCCTTCGCAGCGTCGAGCTTCTTCCTGACCTTCTTCCAGTTCGGCGGCGGGGTGACGGTGTGATGGAGCAAGATGGCGCCATCGCCGGCTTCTATGCGCCCGTTCACCGAGCGTTGACCGAGCCGATCCTCTTGGGCGGCGCGCCGCGCGCCGTGGCGATCGTGAACGGCACGCTTGCTGCCGCGATCGGGCTCGGTCTTCGGCTCTGGATCGTCGGCGGCCTCATCTGGCTTGTCGGTCACATCGCCGCCGTTTGGGCGGCGAAGCGTGACGCCGCCTTCGTCGACGTCGTGCGTCGGCATCTGCGTTATCCGCAGCACATGGTCTCGTGAGGTTCGCCCGATGATGAACCTTGCCGAGTATCGTCGCCATAACCAGAGCCTCGCCGACTTCCTGCCGTGGGCGGCGCTCGTCGCCAAGGGCGTTGTTCTCAACAAGGATGGCTCCTTCCAGCGCACCGCACGCTTTCGCGGTCCAGACTTGGATTCTTCCACGCCTGCCGAGCTGGTGGCCATCACGTCGCGTCTCAATAATGCGTTGCGTCGCCTTGGCTCCGGCTGGGCCGTGTTCATTGAGGCCCAGCGCGTACCGGCGCACAGGTATCCGTCAACTCAATTTCCGGATCCCGTTTCGGCGCTGGTCGATGCCGAGCGTCGAGCCCAATTCGAAGAAGAAGGCGCGCATTTCGAGAGTGGCTACTTCCTGACACTGCTCTGGCTGCCGCCCGCCGATGACGCGGCCCGCGCGGAAGCTTGGCTCTATGAGAACCGCGCCCAGGGCGCCGCCGACTGGCGTGCCACGCTCGAAGGCTTCGTCGACCGCACCGATCGCGTGCTCGCGCTGCTCGAAGGCTTCATGCCGGAATCGGATTGGCTCGATGACGCCGAGACCCTGACCTACCTGCATTCCTGCATCTCGACGCGGCGCCAGCGCGTGCGCGTGCCGGAAACGCCGATGTACCTCGACGCCATCCTGGTGGACGAGGACCTGACGGGTGGCCTCGAACCACGGCTCGGCCGCGCACATCTGCGCACGCTCACCATCATGGGCTTTCCATCACAGACCTGGCCGGGCCTGCTCGACGATCTCAATCGCCTGGCGTTTTCCTATCGCTGGGCGACACGCGCCATCTGCCTCGACAAGACCGACGCGGCCAAGCTCCTCGGCAAGATCCGCCGTCAGTGGTTCGCCAAGCGCAAGAGCATCATGGCGATCCTCAAGGAGGTGATGACCAACGAGGCGTCGGTGCTGATGGACTCCGACGCCGCCAACAAGGCGCTCGATGCCGACGCCGCTCTGCAAGAACTTGGCACCGACCTCGTCGGCGAGGCCTACGTCACCGCCACTGTTACCGTCTGGGACGATGATCCGCGGATCGCGGACGAGCGCCTTCGCCTGGTCGAGAAGGCCATTCAGGGCCGCGACTTCACCTGCATGCGCGAAGGCGTCAACGCGATCGAAGCCTGGCTTGGGTCTCTCCCAGGGCATGTCTACGCCAATGTCCGGCAGCCGCCGATCTCCACGCTCAACCTCGCGCACATGATGCCGTTTTCGGCGGTTTGGGCCGGGCCGGAAAGGGACGAGCACTTCCAGGCGCCGCCGCTTCTCTTCGCCAAGACCGAGGGATCGACCCCGTTCCGCCTCAGCCTCCATGTCGGGGATGTCGGCCACACCTTGATCGTCGGCCCGACGGGCGCCGGCAAGAGTGTGCTGCTCGCGTTGATGGCCTTGCAGTTCCGGCGTTATGCCGGTGCACAGGTCTTCGCCTTCGACTTCGGCGGCAGCATCCGGGCGGCGGCCCTCGCGATGGGCGGCGATTGGCACGATCTCGGCGGAGCGCTCTCCGACAGCGCCGCCGAGCCCGTCGCGCTCCAACCGCTCGCGCGGGTCGACGATCCCGGAGAGCGCGCGTGGGCCGCCGAATGGGTCGCGGCGCTCCTCGGTCGCGAGTCCGTCACCGTCACTCCGGAACTGAAGGAACACCTATGGTCAGCGCTGACTTCGCTTGCGTCCGCGCCTATCCAGGAGCGCACCATCACCGGGCTCTCGGTGCTCCTGCAATCAAATGCCCTGAAACAGGCGATCCAGCCCTACACCGTGGCAGGCCCCTGGGGACGACTGCTCGACGCGGAAACGGAACGGCTCGGCGAGGCCGAAGTCCAGGCTTTCGAAACGGAAGGGTTGATCGGCGCGGGCGCGGCTCCAGCCGTCCTATCCTATCTCTTCCATCGCATCGAAGATCGCTTCGACGGCCGACCCACCTTGCTCATCGTCGACGAGGGTTGGCTCGCCCTCGACGATCCCGGCTTCGCCGGGCAACTGAGAGAGTGGCTGAAGACGCTTCGGAAAAAAAATGCCAGCGTCATCTTTGCCACGCAGTCGCTTGCCGACATCGACGGCAGTGCGATCGCACCAGCCATCATCGAGAGCTGCCCGACCCGCATCCTGCTTCCCAACGAGCGCGCGCTCGAGCCGCAGATCGCGGCGATCTACCAGCGCTTCGGTCTCAACGATCGCCAAATTGAGATTCTGAGCCGCGCGACGCCGAAGCGCGAATATTACTGCCAGTCGCGGCGCGGCAATCGCCTATTCGAACTCGGGCTGTCCGAAGTCGCGCTCGCCTTCACCGCCGCCTCGGCGAAATCCGATCAGACCGCCATCGAAGAGCTGCTCGCGGAACACGGCCGCGGCGGCTTCACCGCCGCCTGGCTGCGCCGAAAGGATCTCGACTGGGCAGCGGACATGCTCACCCACAACCAGGAGACCACGTCATGATCCGTCACCGCTTGCGCGCCTTGCTCATCGCAGGCGCCGCCGCTTTCACCATTACGGCCATCGCCAGCGGACCGGCGCGTGCGCAATGGATCGTGTTCGATCCGACCAATTATGCGCAGAACATCCTGACCGCCGCGCGTGAGCTTCAGCAGGTCAACAATGAAATCCAGATGCTGGAGAACCAGGCGACGTCGCTGATCAATCAGGCGCGCAATCTCGCAAGCCTGCCGTACTCGTCGCTCACGCAGCTTCAGCAGCAGATCACCCAGACCCAGCAGCTCCTCGCGCAGGCGCAGCGCATCGCCTACAGCGTCTCAAGCATCGACCAGTCGTTCACGCAGACCTATCCGCAGGCCTATTCCAGCGGGACGTCGTCGCAGCAGCTTCTCACGGATGCGAAGAGTCGCTGGCAGAACGCACTCGCCGGGTTCCAGGATACGATGCGCGTGCAAGCCGGCGTTGTGAGCAATCTCAACACCACGCGGACGCAGATCAACGCTTTGGTGTCCTCCAGCCAGTCGGCGACCGGCGCGCTGCAGGCCGCACAGTCGGGCAATCAGCTCGTGGCGCTTCAGACCACGCAGCTTGCGGACCTGACCGCGCTGATGGCGTCGATCGCACGCGCGCAGAGCCTCGATGCCGCGCGGACCCTTGAGACGCAGGCGCAGGCACAAGCGCAGACACAGGCATTCCTCAACTACGGCGCTGGTTACCAAGCCGGTTCCGCGCAGATGTTCCATTGATGCGAACCCGGCTTCTCAATCTGCCTGCTGTCGGCCGGGCTGTCGGCTTTTTGCTTGTCGCCATCGCGATCGTCGCGGCGGCACTGCACTTCCACACATCGCCTCCACGCCTCGAGCCGCGTGCGATGGAGGAACACACGCCCGACTCGCTCGCCGAAGAGCTCAAGCGATGTCAGCGCATCGCCGACCAGGCCAAGGACGATCCGGCCTGCGAGGCGGCCTGGGCTGAAAACCGCCGCCGCTTCTTCACCTATGCGCCGGCCTCCGGACCGAAGAACCCGACTCCGGCTCCAGCCAAGAACACCGACAGGTAAGCATCATGGGCGGGACGGGAGTCATCGACAATTTCCTGGGCACCTTCACCCAGTATATCGATTCCGGCTTCGGCCTCGTTCAAGGTGACGTGCGCTGGCTCGCCAGCGTCCTCATCGCCATCGACATCACGCTGGCGGGGCTCTTCTGGGCGATGGCGCCCGACGAGGACGTGCTTGCGCGCCTGATCCGCAAGACGCTCTATATCGGCCTCTTCGCCTTCATCATCGGCAACTACAACAATCTCGCGCAGATCATCTACAACAGCTTCGCCGGCCTCGGGATCAAGGCCGGTGGCGGCACGATGAGCGCTGCGCAGCTCCTGCAGCCAGGCAAGATCGCCGAGGTCGGGATCGATGCCGGCAAGCCGATCCTCACCGCCATCTCCGGTATGATGGGCTTCACCAGCGTCTTCGCCAATCTGGTGCAGATCGTCATTCTTCTGGTCGCGTGGCTGATCGTCGTCATCAGCTTCTTCGTCATGGCGATCCAGCTCTTTGTGAGTTTGATCGAGTTCAAGCTGACGACGTTGGCCGGTTTCGTACTCGTGCCGTTCGGGCTCTTTGGCCGCACGGCCTTCCTCGCCGAACGGGTGCTGGGCAACGTGGTGTCCAGCGGGATCAAGATTCTCGTGCTCGCCGTCATCATCGGCATCGGCTCCACGATCTTCAATCAATTCACCAGCGGCTTCAACAATCCGCCGACCATTTCCGACGCGCTGACGCTGATCCTCGCAGCGCTCTCACTCCTTGGCCTCACGATCTTCGGTCCAGGCATCGCCAATGGCCTGATCGCGGGCGGACCGCAGCTCGGCGCCGGCGCGGCTGTCGCGACAGGATTGGGAGCGGCCGGGATCGGAGCGGCCGGCATTGCGGCGACCGCCGGGGGTGTCGCCGCGGCCGGCGGCGCGATCGCCGGGACGGCGCGCGCGGGAGCCGCGGTCGCGGGCGGCGCCAGCGCCGCATATCGCGCGGGTGGGGCAGCGGGTGTCGCCCAAGCTGCCGGCTCAGTCGCCATGAGCCCACTGCGCCGCGCCGCCAGCAGCCTTCAAGAAAGCTTCGCCTCTGGCGAGCGTGCCGTCATGAGCGGCGGCGCGCGCTCGTCGTCATCCGCCGGCGCGTCCGCCGCGTCGGACAGCCCGCCAGCATGGGCCCAGCGCATGAAGCGCGGCCAGACCATCAACCGCGGCGTCACCGCCGCCGACCACGCAATCCGCTCCGGTGATCGGGCAAGCGGCGGGCATCAGGTCGATCTTTCCGAGGGGGAATAGCTCATGTTCCGACGATCGACCGTGCGCTATGGCAAGACGCCGGACGCGGAGACGCCATATCAAAAGGCCGGCCAGGTCTGGGACGAGCGGATTGGCTCCGCGCGCGTTCAGGCCAAGAACTGGCGCCTGGCTTTCTTCGGCGCACTCGTTCTCAGCGGTGGGCTCGCCGGCGGCCTGGTCTGGCAATCGGCCCGCGGCACCATCACGCCTTGGGTTGTGCAGATTGACAAGCTCGGCCAGGCCCAGGCCGTCGCGCCCGCCACCGCGGACTACCAGCCGACCGACCCGCAGATCGCGTGGCACTTGGCGCGCTTCATCCAGGAAGTGCGCGGCATCCCCGCCGACCCCGTGGTGCTGCGTCAGAACTGGCTCGACGCCTATAACTACGTCACAGACAAGGGGGCGCTCGCGCTCAATGACTATGCGCGGACGAGCGATCCGTTTTCCAAGGTCGGCAAGAACCAGGTCTCCGTCGACGTCGCGAGCGTCATCCGCGCCTCCGACTCCAGCTTTCGCGTCGAATGGACGGAGCGTCATTACATCGACGGTGCGCTCGCCTCGACTGAGCGATGGAGCGCCATCCTCACCATCGCGCTGCAGATGCCGACCGACGCCGATCGGCTGAAGAAGAATCCGCTCGGCGTCTACGTCCACGCCCTCAATTGGTCAAAGGAGCTCGGCTGATGCGCCCGCTTGCGATCTCGTCGCTCTTACTTGCGTCTGTCTCCCTCGGCGCCTGCGCCACAGCCTGGAAACCGCCGCAGATCAGCTACGACAACACGCCGAAGCCCGCGGTGCTGCAGGCCGAGCCGCCCAAGCCCATTCAGATCGTCGAGGTGCCGAAGCCGTTGCCGCTGCCCGGACAACTCAAGCCGCTGCCCGGGAATACGAAGCGCGCTCCCGAACCTGCGGATCCGCATGCTCGCGTCGATCAGGCCAATGGCGCGGCCCGCGTCCAGCCGACACGGGCAGGCTATCTCAACGCTATCCAGGTCTACCCCTTTTCCGATGGCGCGCTGTATCAGGTCTATGCCGCGCCGGGCCAAATCACCGACATCGCGCTCGAGCCGGGCGAGCAGTTGACGGGCTCAGGGCCTGTCGCTGCCGGAGATACCGTGCGGTGGATTATCGGCGACACCGAGAGCGGCGCCGGGCCAGCCAAACGTGTCCACATCCTGGTGAAGCCCACCCGTGCGGATCTCATCACCAACCTTGTCATCAATACAGACCGTCGGACCTATCACCTCGAGCTGCATTCCGACGACAAGACGTATATGGCGTCGGTCTCTTGGGCTTATGCGCAGGATCAGCTCATCGCGCTGCGCCAGCAGAATGCGGCCGCCGAGGCCGCTGCCCCCGTCGCAACCGGCGTCGACATCAATGCACTGAACTTCCGCTATCGCATCGAGGGCGATACTCCGCCGTGGCGGCCGCTGCGCGCCTTCGATGACGGCCGGCAGGTGTTCATCGAATTCCCGACCGGCATCTCACAGGGTGAGCTGCCACCGCTCTGGGTGATCGGCGCGGAAGGCGACGGCCAGCTCGTCAACTACCGTGTCCGCGGCAATCACATGATCGTCGACCGCATGTTCGCTGCGGCGGAGCTGAAGCTCGGCGGCAAGCACCAGGAGCTGGTGCGCATCGTCCGCACCGATGGGAGGCCGCGGTGACGGACGAAGCCAGGGATGACGTGGGGCCGAGCGCGGCCGCACGTCCGGCTGAGGAGATGCGCTTGCGCGCCAAGCGACCGCCGGTAACCCGGCTGTCCCGCAAGGTCCTGCTTGGCGTCGGCGCCGCCGCGGCCATTGGCATTGGAGGCGCACTACTCTTCGCCTTGAAGCCGCAGCACCAGACAACCGGCGCCGAACTCTTCAACACAAGCAACCGCAACACGCCAGATGGTCTCGCGAACCTGCCGCGCGATTATACGGGGCTGCCAAAGCCCGTGCCACAGCTTGGACCGCCGCTGCCCGGCGATCTCGGCAAGCCCATCCTCAACGCCGGCGCGCCTTCGCCCAGCATGCCAATGCCGGGACCGACACCGGAGGAGCAACGGCTCGCTCAGGAGATGGAAGCCGCCCGCACCAGTCATCTCTTCGCGACAACGAACGTCGTCGCGCCGAGCATGCCGATCGCGCCATCTCCAACGGCTGTCTCGCCGGGACTGACGCCGGCGAGCACATCGTCTGATCTCACGTCGCAAGATCACAAACTCGCATTCCTCAATGGCAACATCGACCGCAGAACAACGAGCCCCGATCGCGTCCAGCCGCCAGCAAGCCCCTATGTATTGCAGGCAGGCGCCGTGATTCCGGCATCGCTGATCACAGGCCTGCGGTCCGATCTGCCCGGACAGGTTACCGCGCAGGTGACCGAGGACGTCTACGACAGTCCGACGGGCAAGACCTTATTGATTCCGCAGGGGTCGCGCCTCGTCGGCCAGTATGATGCGCAGATCGCATTTGGCCAGTCGCGCGCCTTGCTCGTCTGGAACCGCCTCATCATGCCGAACGGCAAGTCGATCGTGCTCGAACGCCAGCCCGGCGCCGACACCGAAGGCTATGCCGGGCTCGAGGACGAGGTCGACAACCATTGGGGCATGCTGTTCAAGGCTGCGATCCTCTCCACCATCTTGTCCGTCGGCGCCGAGGCTGGAACGAGCAATAGTGAAAACAACCTCGCCCAGGCGATCCGGATGGGCGCGTCGCAGAGCTTCAACCAGGCTGGCGAACAGATCGTAGGCCGCTCCCTCAATATCCAGCCGACGATCACAATCCGGCCGGGCTTCCCCGTACGGGTCATGGTCACACACGACCTGGTCCTCGAACCCTACAAAGGCTAGGTGCCCGATGAGCAAACTCAAACTAAGCGCATTGGAAGACGACAAACCGGTGAAGATGACGATCGAGCTGCCGGCGGCCGTACATCGTGACCTCCAGGCCTATGCCGAAGCGCTCTCCCACGAGACCAACCAGAGCGGTATCGAGCCCGCCAAGCTGATTCCACCGATGCTGGCGCGCTTCATGGCGACGGACCGAGCCTTCCGAAAGACCCGCCGGACCTCGTCGCAGAAGACATCGTGATGACGTGCCGAGGCTGCCTCTGCTAAAGCAGCCCGCGATCCTTCGCTTCATCGCGCATAAACGCGACAAACCGTCCTACAACGGGTTCTTCGCATTCAGGAAGCCACACGAGATTCACACAAAATGATGCGTTCGCCTCCGAAATCGGCCTGAAGACCACGTCAGGAAATCCGAGCTCGGCCTGGCTCTCCGTCGCGAGCGTCACGCCAAAGCCCGCTGCCACAAAAGCGAGAATATATTGCTTGCTGGCGGCGTGCGACTGAAAGTCTACGTTCCTGCCAAGAAGCGAGGCGAAGAATTCGCGCTGCGCCTGACTTTCGCCCCAGCCTTCGACAAGAACCGTCTCGCCCGACAATTCCTTCCAACCAAGCGCCTTACGCCTCGCCAGGGAATGTTTCGCGGGAAGCGCCGCCATCAGCCGCTCACTATAGATGGGCAGCATCGCCGCATGCGGCCACAACGCGAAGCTCGGGACAAACGCGGCGTCAAGCCGTCGATCGGCCAGCGCGGCGGCGATCTCCCGTTCATGCATCTCGAATTGCACCACCGAAACACCAGGGTATCGTCCGTGCCAGCACCGCAACAAGTCCCCCAGAGGCTTTCCGATCGGCGGCATTCGTAGGCCCAGACGAATCTCGCCCGTCGTGCCAAGGCCGTTGTGACGACCTGCGGCCTTCACGGCATCGACTTCAGCGAGGACACGTCTAATGTGCCGCATGACCGTCTGTCCGCTCGGCGTGAGCCGCACACCGGCACGGTTGCGCTCGAAGAGGGTGAGGCCAAGCTCATCCTCAAGCCGTGCGATACGCCGACTGATCGTCGACGCATGCAGCCCGAGCACGAGCGCTGCACGCGCAAAGTTTCCTGCATCCACCGCCGCCGTCACAAACTGGAGGTCGGCGAGGTCCATTTCATAAGACCGCGGCGTGACGATCCTGCAAATTGATCGCGACCACCGCTATCATTGCGCGCCTTGCAGCTCGGATTCGTTGGCTTCTTCTTCTGCAGTTCCTTCTCGCGCCGGTGTCCCATCAGCGGTGCCGGCACCGTTCAGGATCGGATATGCCAGCGCTGCGATGTGCGAGTGAACGCGCCGGAGGTCTCTGACAATACGCAGAAACTGGCCGCCATCTTCGGCGACACGAGCGACTCCCTCGCCAGCATCCGCTCGCGCCGTGGTGGCCGCGACCCGCAGCAACTGCACATGGAGCGCGGTCGCACGCGCCTCCAGTCGCCGCAGAGCGCTCTTTCGCGAGATGAGCCGGTCCGCCTCGGCGGGATCACGGGTCAGAAACACTGCAAGCCCCATGTGGAGGCTTTCCAGGATTTCCGCATTCATCGAAACGATGAGATCGCGTTCGTCCTTCGCAAACGGCCTCCCCCGCTTGATCCGTTTGACCACGAATTCGATGAGGTTGTTGGCGACGACATCGCCAACGTGCTCGAGATTGATGACGGCTGACAATATCTCCTGGACCCGGGCGCCTTCGCTATCGTCATGCAACGGCTGCTCATTTCCGAGATCTGCCAGATAGCTGCGTATCGCGGCTCCAAGACGGTCGACCGACCGATCCATCCGGCTGATCGCGGTGGCGCGCCGAGGATCGTCTTGTTGGAACACCTCCGAAGCGCCCTTCAACATTGCTTCAACCATGTCGCCCATGCGAAGCGTCTCGCGCGCGGCATTCGCCAACGCGACGGTCGCCGCCCCTAATCCTGCCTCCTCCAAGTAGATTGGTTTTCCGGGATCATCAGGCGCCGGCGGGTCGGGAAGTATGCGGACGAGCAACCGCGCCAACCAATGAGACGGCCCGATAAACAGTGCGGCCAGGATCAGGTTGAACGCGGTGTGGAAGTTCACCACGATCCGCCCCGGCGCAGGATCGATGTGGGCGAGAAGCGGCACGCATATTGCCAGCAACGGAAGCGCCACGACCGCGCCCACGATTCGAACCAGGCAGTTGCCGAGCGGAAGACGACGAGCAACCGGTGAACCCGCCTCAAAGAGCGCGGGCAATGTGCCGCCGATGTTGGCGCCGACAACGAACGCCAACGCGCCGATCGGCGAAACGGTCTGACTCGCAGTCAGCGACACGATAAGAAGCACGACCGCCACGCTGGAATGACAAGCCCAGGTGAGCAGCGTTGCCACCAACACCGCAAGGAGAGGCTCGTTGCCGATTGCAGCGAGAACGTTTTTCAGCAAAGGCGCGTTCTCGATTGGCGCAAACTCATGCGCCATCCCCGACAAGGCCAGCAACATCAGTCCCAGCCCGATCGCGATTCGCCCGGCATTGCGCAGCCGATCATCGTCGAACGAGCGGAAAGCCATGACCCCGAGCAGGACCAAAGGAGGGCCGACGACACCGGCGTCGAACGACAGCACCTGCGTAACCAGCGTGGTTCCGACGTTGGCGCCCAGCATCACCACCAAGGCGGGCCCGAGCCCGATAAGACCGTTCGCCGTAAATGCGGAGGCCATGAGACCCGTCGCGGTGCTGCTTTGCAGAAGCGCCGTAATGCCGACGCCGGCAAGAAACGCCCGCCACCGCCGCGTCAGATTGTGCTCCAGCCATATCCGAAGGACATGGCCGAAGCCCCGCTGGACGCCGGTCGTCACCATATGAGTGCCCCAAAGGAGCAAACCGACGTAGCCGGCGAGCTCGAACAGAACGATGGTCCCGGTCATCAGAGCCACCCCCCGTCATCTGGCAAGTACACGCCGTCCATGGCTCAGAACTCCGCGTGAAGACGGCCAGAAAAGACCGACACCGGACCGCGGTCGGCGTTGTATGCAGGGTTGACGATCAGTTGGTAGTCGGCGGTGAAGGTGAGCCCGTTCCCGATCGCCAGCGCGTAATAGCTTTCGAAAATCCGCTCGGTGCTGTAGTTCAGCGCCCCATCACCGATCAGGAGTCCGTTTCCACCAGCGGCAAGGAAGTCGCGATGGGCCGCAGACAGCCCATTGATGGCCCCACCGATCCCAACGGTATCGCTCGGCCGACCCCAAGGATTGCCCTTGATCGAAACGCCGCCTGACACGCTACGGTCAATGTCGGTGAACGACAGCGTCTCGTTTTGCCCGTCGTTCCAGCTCACGCGACCGAAAACGCCGATCCCAGGCGCAATCTGCTGCTCCAAGTTCGCGTAGAAGCCGTATTTCGGATTCACGTGGCGAATACTCGCCATTACCGTATTGATGTCTTGCCCGGAATCCTGGCTCTCGATTGCCAGTGCTTGGCGGTAGTTGCCCATGACGCCCTGGGTGCCGAAGACGCCGAGCCGCAGTTTTCCAGGCTCGCCCGCGATGGCGTAACGCTTCTCGAACTCCACCACGGCGCCGCCCGTGTTGAATTTCAAGACATCGCTGTTGGGCTCGGACGGCACCTGAACGAATGCCGCGCGGACTGCCCAGTCCTTCTTATTCAATTCGACGATTGCGCCGCGCGTGTATCCGGGGAGATCCGCGGGGAAATCGTAAGCCGCGGACGACCACAGCGCCCAGTTCATGAAATCGGCGCGAGGATCGTGCGCATAGGTGTTGTTGTCAAAGAAATCGCCGATGGCAAAGCGTCCGACGATCACCGTGATGCGATCGATATCACGTTTGCCCGCGAGCTGGTTGGGACCGTCGTCGACGTCCTCTTGTTCGCCGCCGAGGCCAAAGGTCTGCTTGAAGTAATACCGTTGCGGCCGAATCTTCGGGAATGCGGCTCCAGCCTTTTGCGCTTCGCCGTTCGGGAAGCCCGCCAGACCCAATGTCCCGTTCAGGCCGAATCCCTGCGCCAATTCGGGATTGAAATAGAACTCGCCGCCCTGCCACAGCCGGACGCCGATGAAGGCGGTCGTCGTCCACGTCTCGCGGACCTCGCCGCCCCCCGGCAAGCTGTTCACCCCCGCATAGGGGGAGCGGAAGCTTGGATATCCCTGCGCAATCACCGTCGTTTGCGCATGGACGTTCCAGTCACTCGAATCCGGCAAGCGTGGCGTCGCGCTCTGCGAGCCGGACGCCGCCCACGGCAGATCGTTGAAGTGGTAGTTCAGTCCGATTTTGGCGAGGTGAAGCCCGGGAGCAAGACGAGCGTTCGGCAGATCGAAGCGGCCCAGATCATAAGTAGCCGCAGAAAGATTCACATAGTCGTACTCAACTTTCGCCGTCCAATTGCCGCTCACCGCGAATTCCGCACCGAGGCCTGCGGTCCACCCCGTCTGATAGCGGCCGAGCTGCGCACCGCTGCCGTCGTTGACCTCGATATGACCATGCCCCCAGGCGAAGCCACCCGTGACATAGGGCATCCACCGATCGAATGCGTAACCTACTCGGCCACGCGCGGTGCCTACGTAGTCGACCGTAGAATTGAACGGCGACGGCGCCAACGCCGGCTCGTCGGTCGGGCTCGTGAACGACGCATCGGCTTCAACACCGAGCACCAGATGATTGTCGAGTTGCCGGTTATAGCCGACCTGAAAACCACCAATGAGGCCGGTCGGACTATGAGGCAGGAAGACGCCCTGCTCAGGCTTGGGGTGGGAGTCATCACCCAAGCGGCCGCCACCGTAGCCGAAGTGACCACCGACATAAAAGCCGGTCCAGTCATAAACCCTCTTCATTTCGGCCTCGCTGGGCGGCCGATCCGCTTTGGTCCGAACATCAAGACCCCGTTCCGTGCCCAAGCGGTCGGCGCCGGCCGGAATCTCCTGGGCGTGCGCGTTTCCCGCGCCTGTCGCGGCGACAAGCACCAGAACGGGGAAGCAGGCGCGCGCCGACAGACCGCGTCGACCGAACCGCGGTTCACGGCCGTAATTCCGTACAGGCGCATCCTTCTTGCGAACTTCAATTTCATCACAGATCATCAGCAGCTCCACTGATCACGGGACGAGCAAGCCATCTCGTGATCGACGTGAGGCCGCTCTATTTTCGGGGTATTGGGGCGCTGCGTGAGTATTCACTCACGCAGCAACTAGGAGGTTCGGGCATGGTTGATTCCTTTCGATTTGGTACGCAAAGTTTGGTCACCAGCGATCTGTTCTAAAACGCTCCCGCTGCCGCAGGCGGATACTTTGCCGATTGACCTGCGCCGCCATGCGCAAAAGCGCCTTTGCTTGCGCAACGGAAATCAAGCGCTCCCGCGCGAGTTGAAAGGCAGTGCGGGCGAGCCAATGGGCACCCGCCGCCAACAGCCCGCCGACCCGCAGACGGACAGCAACCCGAAGTGCGGCGCTTGAGCGCCCCCGCGTTTTCACGATGTCCCGTCGCCGCTCGGTCACCAACCGGCTGCCGAATGCGCTTCTTTCGCCATGAAAGAATTCAGCTCGCTTTCTCACTTGCATTGCACGTCTCCTCAGTAGACTTCGCTGCTGGCCGACCGAGCCAGGTCAGTTGGACTCACCCCACATTGCGCTTCGACGGCGGGCTCGCTCGGACTTCCAAATGCGCCACGACCTCCTCGAAAGGCGCGACGAAAGGCGAAACGCCGCGAACGCGCCACGCCTGTTCAGAAACCCCTCCCGCACAAGAATGCGCGCGACCCTCACAACCCAGATCGCACCGAACAGGCAGGCCCGTTCTTCCAAGTGACGCGCGATTGACCGCGGAGAGCGCATCAGCGCTTCCCGCCGGTTTCGTTGCGACCGAGCCTTTGCCGGATTCGCACGTGGCTCTGGTCCACCCATGCGAGAGCGGATCGCGCAAACGGGCCTTTCGGCACGTGTTTGAGAACAAGGACCTCCACTTTCCCGAGCCACCAGAGCTGCAGCCGAACGCTGATAGGCCGCTCCCGATGCTGGATCTTGCGGGTCATCATGGCTGCCTCCGCCAAACAGAGCCGATAAGCTCACGACCTCCAGCCCAACAGAGCCGTCGCGCTCTCTGAGGGCCGCAAGCGTGCAGGCGCGCAACCACAGCTCCGGATCGGCAAACGGGGCGAAACCCGATACAAGCCGGTCCCAAATTGTTGGTCGGCACCGGCCAGACGCCGCAGTCGTCGAGTGAGGCCGCAGCGATGTGGAATGACGTATGCACATGCTCCCCCCTTCACCGGCCGACGAGCGAAAGCTGCACGATCCGCACGAGGACAAGCCCGCCGGCCAAGATCAGATAGCCGCGCAAGACCAGCATCCAGAGACGAGTCATCGGCGTCATCCGAGCTGACGGAAGCTCATCCAGCGGCGGCATGCGGTACGTCGCGCGCACCATCTCGTTCTTCGCGCTGGCCGGCTCTTCGCGGTGGATGAAGAGGAAGGCGACAGCGACGGCGATCGTGAATACGCCTCCGATCCCGAGTATCGCGAGAATCGTGCTCTCGCTCATGTTCGGATACAGCACCGATGCGGTCAGAATGATCGACAGCATCACAAGGACACCGACGACGGCGCCGGTGAACAGGTTCATCCACCGCCCATTGATCCACGGACCCAGAACGGCCTTGTCGTTGCAAAGCAGCAGCAGGAACACGGTGGCGCTCGGCAGCAACACGCCGGCCAGAGTCTGCACGGCGTTGGTCAGCAAACCGAGCGGCATGCCGGGGGTCAAAACCAGCGCAGCAGCCAACGTAACGAGGCCGCCATAGACCGCATAGAAGCCCTTGGCGTCCTGCGGCTTCCGATGCAGCGAATGCCGCAGCGACAGCACATCGCCTATCGCGTAGGCCGTCGACAATGAGACCGCCATCGCGCCGATCACGCTGGCATCGAGCAGCGCAAGGGCGAAGAAGACGCCAGCCGTCTTCCCGACATAGGCGCCAAGCCCGGCAGCCACGGCTCCGGCGTCCTGGAAATTCCCGAACTCCGGACGACCTGCGAACGTCGCTGCGGTGAACGCCATCATCGCCACTGCGCCGATGACGACCAGCACAATGCCAAGGACGAGATCGATGCGCCCGTAGCTCAGAAAGCGCGTCGTGATGCGCTTGTCGATCACATAGCTCTGCTGGAAGAAGAGCTGCCAGGGCGCGACCGTTGTCCCGACAATGGCAATGATCAGGAGCATCACCTCGCTCAGCTTCCCGCCTTCAGGAAACTGCGGCACGACGAGATCATGGGCGATCTGGCTGACCGGGGGATGAACCCAGACGAGCACCGGCACCAACAGAAGACTGCCGAAAACGAGAAACAGCGAAAATCTTTCGAATCGCCGGAAATTGCCCGTCCCAGCCGCAGCGATAATGACGGCCGCTGCGGCAATGACGCCTACGCCTCGCGGAAGCCCGAGGTACTCGAGCGCCAGACTGATTCCGATGAACTCGGTGACAATGGTCAGAGCATTCAGCAAGAAAAGGTCGACGACGCTGAAGGCGCCCCAGAACTTGCCAAACCGTTCGAGAATGAGCCGCGCGTGGCCGACGCCCGTCACCGAGCCGAGCCGCAAAACCATTTCCTGGTTCACGTACAGGACGGGAATGAGCAGGATGAGCGTCCACAACAGCGAGGTGCCATAGTTCTGGCCCGCCTGCGTGTAGGTGCCGAAGGCGCCGGCATCGTTGTCACCGACCATGACGATCAGGCCCGGTCCAAGGATTGCCAGCAGCGTCATCAAACGAGCACGCCAACCGTTCCTGGGACCCGTATCGTTCTTCTTGATTGTGCCGAGCGCGCCTTTGATGTCGCCGATATGCGCTTCATCCAGCACAGCGTGACGCACGGGAGTATCGAGGTTAGACAGCATGATTAACCGCCTTTGAAATGGCGTTGACTTGAGGGTTCTTGCGTTGGAGCGGTCGTGCGGCTCGACCTGTCGCGCACGACACGCGACCGCGCTCAGTCCGGTGACAGAAACCACCGGCATTCGAGGCGCCCTCCCGCCGTCAGTCGCCAACGGGCTGTCAACCGCGGGCGCCTGCGCTTGAAAGAGAGAACCGAGCTCGCTGGGGAAGTGACGCCTTGCGGACGCACACTGGAAAACTGGAAGGTCATTTTTTGCCTCCTGATGCCTGGGCTCAGGAGGCGGCACGCATCAAAGCAGCGCGAATTGGATCGCGCGGCCCTCGACAATCGTGTCGTCGCCCTGAGCATAGCCGAGCCGCAGCGAAACGAGAGCAGACGTCGAGCGTCTACTGTCGCATTCGTCGGCCAGACTGCTAGGTCGCGGGTTCATATCGATCCCTTGCTGTGCCAATGGAAAATCCAGCCCACCATAGGCTGGACCTTGGCGCGTGAAATCGTTGCCGGTCTTCACAGCGCCACGGTTTTGATATATACCAGAGGGGGTATATTGCAACTATACCCGGGTATACGAAATGGGCAGATCGCACGTCGTTGCCGAGAAGCAGCGACTCCTTAACCGTGTCCGCCGCTTGCGCGGCCAGGTCGACGCATTAGAGCGGGCTCTCATCGCCGACGAAGCCTGTGACGACGTCATGCGCCTGGTCACTGCAACCCGCGGAGCGATCAACGGAATCATGGCGGAAGTTATCAACGGCCACATCCGCACCCACATGGTCGACCCCAACCGCGCGCCCAGCCAGAGCGAGCGAAACGCCGCGGACGAGTTGGTCAGTGTCCTGCGAACATATCTTAGGTGACGTAATGATGCCGCCCCACGCCAAAGCTCAGGGCGTTGACGAGCCGAACGCGCCCGCACACCCGAACCGTGCGCGCCGCTTTGCTCGGCCATGGGCGTACTTTGTCTCCCGCCTGGACCCGCGACCACAGGCCCTCTTCTCGCCGATGCTACCGATCTTCACGGCAGCACTCGCCATCGCCATCTTCATTTTCGACACGGTCACACCCTACGAGATCGCGGCCGCGAGCCTCCAGGTCGTGGTCGTCCTCCTGTCCCTGCGCTTTTGCCGGAAACAAGGCGTCATCTTCGTGTCGCTAGGCTGTGCCGCGCTCAGCATCCTCAGCGCCGTACTTACCATCGTGAGCTATGTTCCAACCGCCGGGAGCACCTTCAGTCTCGGTGTCATCAACACGTCGATCAGTCTGACTGCGATCGCAGCAACTGCTTACCTCGCGCTGGCTACCGAGACCGCCCGCCAGACGGCTGAACGCGCGCAAGCGCACCTCGCCCACGTGGCTCGGCTGACAACACTTGGCGAGCTTTCCGCCTCAATCGCTCACGAGCTGAACCAACCCCTGACGGCGGTCATCACGAATGCGAATGCCGCCACACGCTGGATCCGCAGTGAGCCGCCAAATCCGCAGAAGGTCACGAGTTCGATCGAAAGCATCGTCGAAGACGCACGGCGCGCGAGTGAGATTATCGCTCGAATTAGAGCCCTGACCACACGCGCTGAACCCCAAAACGCATGGGTCGACATCAACGCGGTGATACAAGAGGTGCTTGTCCTCATCCAGTCTCAGTTGAACGAAAACCGCATCGTGGTCCGAGCTGAACTTAACAACGGCCTGCCGAGCGTCTTCGGTGACCGAATCCAATTACAGCAAGTCGTTCTCAACCTCATCGTCAACGCCATCGACGCAATCGGTGCTGCGCAAGCAGACCTCCGAGAAATTCGCATTAGATCCCGCAAGACACGGCCGAGTGGCGTCGAGGTCAGCATTGAGGACACCGGCGGCGGACTGACTACGACTGATGTCAATCAGATCTTCGATGCATTCTTTTCGACGAAGACCGGAGGCATGGGCATCGGTCTCTCGATCTGCCGCTCGATCATTGAAGCTCATCATGGCCGCATCTGGGCCGAAAAGGGCGAGCCTTCAGGAGCCACCTTCCACTTCACGCTGCCTGGGACTCAGGAGGCAAACCAATGAACCTCGGCGCTCCAGCCACCCGCACTCAGAAATCAACCGTGGCGATCGTGGATGACGATCCGTCCGTCCGGAAAGCCATTAGCAATCTATGTGAATCCGAAGGGTTCGACGTCGTGGCGTTCTCCTCTACGGCCGAATTCTTGCGCTGGTCGATTCCGGAGACACCCGTCTGCATGGTCTTAGACGTCCGCATGCCGGGCGAAAACGGGCTGGATTTTCAAGTCGAGCTAGCGAAGTCTCACGCTGAAATTCCGATCGTGTTTGTCACGGCGCACGGTGACATTCCCATGTCTGTCCGCGCCATGAAGGCTGGCGCCATCGAATTCCTGACAAAGCCGTTCAGGGATCAGGACCTCCTCGACGCCATCAACGGCGGCATGGCGAAAAGTCGTATGCGCCGTAACGCGCTCGAGATGAATGCCGAATTGGAAGCTCGATACCAATCGCTGTCCAATCGCGAGCGAGAGGTGATGGATCTGATTACAAAGGGTCAACTCACGAAGCAGATTGCGGCAACACTCAACCTTAGCGAAATCACCGTTAAGGTCTGCCGCCGGCAAATCATGACGAAGATGCAGGCGAATTCCATGCTCGACCTCGGACGCATGTCAGAGAAACTGGAAAGGATGAGAAGCGGACCTGCGGAGCACCAGTAGAAGAAGCCACGGTCGGATCGCTGCTGCTCGATATACCCGAGGATAGTTGTGCGACGAGCTGATTTGTCGCAACGCTCTATCGGAGTCGTACCTCCGAGAAGAAAAGGGCGGAGATCGTGCCCCACACCGCCACGTTAGGACATAGGGCCCAAGCGATCCTGGCGGTGTTCGCACAGCTCCACAAGAGCGCCGGCGATACTCTGAGATACGACGAGATCACCGATTATATTGGCGACGCTCACGTCCGAACACTCGGTCAGCAAGAGCTGACTCGCGAAGGCCTCGTTGTTGAACACCAATATACGCTTGAACTCACCTCGACCGGCCGAGCGGCGATCACCTCGCTATTCGGGCCGAGCGGCCGACTCGCTCCCAGGCTTTTGAACGGGATCGAAACAACGACCATCAACAACCATAAGATCAAGGCTTGGCCACGAGAACCTGATAATCCGAGCATCCGCTACGTCGTGAAGCGCTTTGCGTTAAAGCTCGCAATACTTCTCGTCTTTGCCCTTGCGCAAATACCGTCGCGATGGGGTTTCGGTTACGCCTTCGTCGCTTTGACGGCGTTATCGGGCATGATTTGCATTGGTCTGGCGCTCGTGCGTCGTGAGGCCTGGACGCTCGCGCGCCTGAACTACTGGCACGAAGCCGTCGCGTTTCTTGCTCTTGCATTGAGCGGCTGGACTACGATGCGCTGAACACCGGCGAATCCGCGCGGCGGACGGCCAAAGCGCCACGCCGAATATACCCGAGTATATTCTTCAGACACTTTTCGAGCGAAGAACGCCTCCGGGTATAAGTAGCGCAAACAACGATCGCACTCTATAGACACAGCAAATCTGCTTGGCGGGAATCGTCGATCCTCGTCCAGGCAGTTCTAGGAAACCGAACGATGCCGAACGACGGTAGTCGACAGCTTACGCCGCCACGGACGTTTCACCGAGCCTAGACAAGAGCTCGCTCGTGACGGCCGGCACGGCTGACACGAGGGCGCCATGGTCTTTCTTTCCAGGAGTGACGGCAAACACCGCCATTTCGATAGGAGCTTGGCGCCTCGTCTCGCCGGGCCAAGTTGGGCAGACCTCGCCGCCATCGCCCTTGTGGTAGTCATCGCATTGCTCGTCATTGTTGGGGTTGGCCAAATGCGCCAACCGCTGACGGCTCTCAATGCCGCGCCCGTCGACCTTCAGCTCCTGCACCTTCCTGAATATGCGCTTCTCTCGACCCTGCGCATGTTCGGGGCACTTGCGGCATCTCTGATATTCACTCTGACTGTTGCGACCCTCGCAGCAAAGAGCCGCAAAGCCGAACTGATCATCGTTCCTGCTCTCGACATTCTACAGTCGGTTCCGGTGCTCGGCTTTCTGACGTTCACCGTCATGTTCTTCATGAACTTATTTCCTGGGCGCCAGCTTGGGGTCGAGTGCGCCGCGATTTTTGCGATCTTCACAAGCCAAGCCTGGAACATGGCGTTCAGCTTCTACCAGTCGCTTCGCACGGTCCCGAAGGATCTCGACGAGGTGAGCCGGCAGTTTGGCTTTTCGTCCTGGCGCAGATTTGTGCGCCTCGAGCTTCCGTTCGCCATGCCAGGTCTGGTCTGGAACGCCATGATGTCGATGTCGGGAGGATGGTTCTTCGTTGTCGCCTCGGAAGCGATCGCGGTTGGCAACACGACGATCGCATTGCCCGGTATCGGCTCCTGGTTGGCGCTCGCAATTGAGCGGAAAGATTTCGGCGCTGTCGCCTGGGCAGTCTTCGCAATGGCCGTCGTCATCGTCCTCTACGACCAGCTCATATTCCGACCAATCGTCGCTTGGGCTGACAAGTTCAGATTCGAGCAAACCGCGTCGCGTGAACGACCACGCTCCTGGGTATACGACCTCGCACGCCGCACGCGCCTTCTGCCGTCGATCATCGAGCTTCTGCTGGTGGCTGGCCGAACCCTGAGTGCGCTGAGCTGGTCGGCCCCACCTGGACGTCAAACGCTTCGCGCCAACAAACACATCATTCGTGTCCCCGACGGCCTCTGGATCGGTTTCATCGCCGTGGTCTGCTCCGGCGCATCGCTCTGGCTGCTGCGCTTTATTTCGACATCCCTGACAGCGGCGGACATCATATCAATTGTTGGCCTGGGCTTCGCGACCTTGGTTCGTGTCGCCGTCCTCATTGCGATCGCCAGCATCATTTGGGTACCGATCGGCGTCTGGATCGGATTACGCCCGGCCTGGTCCGAGCGCCTGCAACCCGTCGCCCAATTCCTGGCCGCCTTCCCGGCCAATGTGCTGTTTCCCTTCGCGGTCGTGATCATCATCGGGCTGAGGCTTGATCCGAACATCTGGCTTTCGCCGCTCATGATTCTGGGCACGCAATGGTACATTCTCTTCAATGTCATTGCTGGAGCTAGCGCACTTCCTAACGATCTGAGGGAAGCGGCGCGGACGTTTAACATGCGCGGCCTGCAATGGTGGCGCCAAGTCGCCTTGCCCGGCATTTTTCCCTACTTCGTGACCGGCGCGCTCACAGCGTCAGGCGGGTCGTGGAACGCCAGCATCGTCGCCGAATCCGTTTCCTGGGGCGACAAACGTCTGCAGGCCACTGGTCTCGGCTCCTTCATCGCCGACGCGACCGCTGCTGGCGACCTGCCGCGGGTCGCCGTCGGCATCGTCGTGATGTCGGCCTTCGTCGTCACCCTCAATCGCACGCTTTGGCGCCCACTCTATCGGTACGCCGAGCGCCGGCTGCGGTTCGATTAAGAGGAGGATCAGTTCATGGTTGTCATTGAGAGCCGCAATTTAGTCGAAGTGCAGAAAGTTCGCCAGGTCTACGGAAAGTCCGGGGGACCCGATTTGCTGGTCCTCGACGACGTTGATCTCACCCTCAAAGAGAATGAAATCGTCGGGCTGCTCGGCCGATCCGGCTCCGGCAAATCGACGCTGCTCCGGTCCATTGCCGGCCTCGTGACGCCGACACAGGGCGTCATTGAGTTTCCCAAAATCGAAGACGGACAGCGCGCCACCGTTTCGATGGTATTTCAAACCTTCGCGCTTTTTCCATGGCTCACGGTCTTACAGAACGTTGAAGTCGGCCTCGAGGCGAAGAACGTGCCCCCGACTGACCGACGCAAGCGCGCGTTGGCGGCGATCGACCTCATCGGCTTGGACGGTTTCGAAAGCGCTTATCCGAAAGAGCTGTCGGGCGGCATGCGCCAACGCGTCGGCTTGGCGCGAGCATTGGTTGTCGATCCGGACATCCTGCTCATGGACGAACCATTCTCTGCCCTTGACGTGCTAACCGCGGAAACGCTGCGCACGGATCTTCTCGACCTTTGGTCCGAAGGGCGCATGCCAATCAAATCGATCCTGATCGTCACCCACAATATCGAAGAGGCGGTGCTGATGTGTGACCGCATCTTGCTCTTTTCCTCAAATCCCGGGCGCGTCATCGGCGAAATCAAGGTGGAGATTCCGCAGCCACGCAACCGACAGGACCCGACCTTCCGTGCGCTGGTCGAACAGATCTACGTCCGCATGACGCAAAAGAACGACGACAGTCAGCCCCGAGACGGCCTCTTTCCGGGATCCGGCATAGGGATGGCTCTTCCTGTTGTTTCGACGAATGCGTTGGCCGGTCTGATCGAGGCCATAAATGCAGAACCCAATAACGGCCGAGCCGATCTGCCCGAACTTGCGAGCGGTCTCCTCTATGAGACCGACGATCTATTTCCGATAGCAGAGGTTCTGCAGTTGCTCCGCTTCGCCGAATTGGTAGGTGGGGACATCAAACTTCTTCCGGCGGGCAGACGCTATGCACTGGCCGATGTCGATGAACGCAAGAAGATCTTTGCGCAGCAGCTTCTCAGTTATGTGCCCCTGGCCGCACACATCCGGCGCGTCCTCGACGATCGCCCAAGTCACAAATCCCAAGCCCGGCGTTTTCACGACGAGCTCGAAGACTTCATGTCCGAAAGCTACGCCAGCCGAACACTTAAGGCAGTGACGCAATGGGCGCGATACGCGGAGGTCTTTGCCTACCACGAAACCACCGATCTGTTCAGTCTCGATGACCCAACTTAGACGAAAACCGACCAGACACCGAAAACAACACAGAGTCGCACCTTGAATTTGGCGACGCATCCCGCACTTTGGGAGCATGTTATGACCAGCTATATCCGTATTGCGCGCAACTTAGCGACCGGCACTAGGCAAGCGCTATTTTCGTTCTTTGAGCCACAGTTACGCACGCTCTGTACAGCTCAGGTCAACACCCCGAATACAGTTCCACAACGGTGCGCGCGCGACGGTTTCGATTCCGCCCAGCGACTGGCGCGGTCCTCCCTTGGATCAGATTTCTACGACCGCGAGCCACCAAGACGTTCCGGCAACACGGGCCGGCGCGCCCGAGCAGGCCGTCGCCCCGTCCGATTACAGCTTTGGCTGGCAGGCGTCGTGCTGGCGAGTGCGGACCGTCTCTGTCATGCAACGCTGTGGCTGTACCGTCGCCGCTTGGTCGACGCACGCTTTACCAAGGCAACACTCCGCGCCTCGCATCGCATTCGCGCCTGGGGATTCAAGCTTGCATTTCGATGAGGCGCCGCAAGGCGGAAAGCTGCCATCTTGTGCGAGGTCATCATGGTTTCCAGGCCTGGTATTGGCACGCACGGGAACCTCGACCGCTCTTCTCGCGCAGGCGGTTCGCATACAGCCGCACAATATACCTCGGTATACGACTCGGTGCCCTCGGGAGGGCTAGCTAAATTGCGGGAAGGAATTGAAATCAATGCAACCCTATGAACGGTGGCACTCGACAGTTCATAGACTCTCTGAACGTTTGAGGCTGCTCGATACATGAGCAATCCGATAAACAATTCCAGCGGTCGGCGGGATGTCCCTGCAAACGATCGCCGCAACTCTCCGCGCCGGCGCACACTCCTCGCAGGCCGAATAATTTTCAATCAGCAATCCTCGGTCATCAATTGCATGGTGCGAAATGTTTCGGAGTCCGGCGCCCGTCTCGAAGTCGAGCCCTCGATCCACATCCCGGACAAGTTTGAGCTGGACGTACCGAGTGCCGGCATAACGATGTCATGCCGCATAATCTGGCGCCGCGGGAATCTCATCGGAGTTTCAAGAGAATGAGCACGCCTAAAGTGGTCTGATACGGGCGAGCAGGTAAGAGCGCCTCATCCCTCAGCGCCTGCGCATTCTCAGCAAGCCAGCGCAACAAGATGAAAGCGATCGCGATAGGGATTCGACAGTGAGTGCTACGCAAATAACGCTTGTTGCAAATCTTTTCACCATGATCGTCGTCGTTATTGCCGCCATAAAGCGCCCGATTCCAAGTTACATTGCCTTGGCTACATTGTCCGTCATCGTCTCGATTGTATGTGGGTACGAGGTAATTACGGGAAAGGCCACGATATTTGCGACGTTGGCCACCTTCGCTCTGGTTATCCTCATAATGATCCGAATAAGTCTAAATAAGTTGCGCCGGTAGGCAATCTCTTCTCGAATGCGGCCGGGTAGGCTGACGAGGCCGCCCCCAAGACGCGCAATATCACGGATCGGCGCCGACCGATTGGCGTGAAGGCGGGATGGGCCAAGAGGTCCGGGTGGCATGTCTCGTACGATGGCCATCCGATTTCTAGCCTCGCCTATCCTGCGGCCCCATCGCAATCAACAACGACTTCCCACAAGCCGCATCAACTCTCATCTTGCTCGTGCGCCATCGTGACGAGCCGGGACGAGCACCTCCACAATGTGACGGAGACATGCTCAGGCTTCCGCTCGATGCGCGACCGGTGACCAAATCCCCGGTCATAGTCTTGGATTTACGACGGAGGTGCAGATGGCCGAAGAGAAATTTCTGACCACCGAAGAGGTCTCCGAGCGATACCGCGGTCAGATCTCTGTCGGCACCCTTCGCAATTGGCGAGCACAGCGCGTCGGTCCGCCATACATCAAAATCGGCAAGTCGGTGCTTTACCCCGTGCCTGGACTCGAGGATTGGGACAAAAAGAATCTCGTGATCTGCCGTGCTTCGCATAAACTCATTGAGACAGAGGCTGAACGAAAGTGAATGTCACGCAACTTCACGATCTACCGACCCCAAACTCATACCCCCGCCCCCTCGAGCATTACTAGAAACTATCATTAATTCAACAGGTTACCACATGCGACGCGGTTGATGCACAACCACCCTTCCGGCGTGGCCGAACCCAGCGCGGCCGACCGCGCCATCACCCGCGAACTCAAGGACGCCCTGCAGCTGATCGGTGTGCGCGTGCTCGACCATCTGGTGATCGGCAGCGGAGAGCCGGTGTCCATGGCCGCGCAAGGCTTGATGTAAGCCCAAAAAAACAACGGCGCGGGGGGAGAGTCCGCGCCGTAGGGCCGTCTTGTGGGGAGAGAGGAGAGTAACGGCGTTCTCCTGTCCCCGTCGGCGGGGAGGTGCCTGGGGGACGGGGCGCAGTGTGGCGGTGCCGCATGACAGGGTCATGACGTGAATCGAGCCAAATGCCCGAGGCGGGCGAGCCGGCCGCGATCCGTCGACTTATGCACATTTGGCCTGAGACGGCACTTTCCGTTCACAAGCTCTTGTCACACTCACATGTGCAGCGTAATGCACTGACTGCAAACGACTTTTTTCATGACACCCTGATTTCCGCCGGGAAAACCGCGTAACGGCCCTCCGGTGGCCCGGTATTCCCCACAGAGTTATCCACAGATTTCCCCACCGCATCGCAGCACGCCGTTGCCGTGCACGACAGGCCGGCTGGACAGGCCTTCGTCTGATAGGATTACCGGTTCCATCGCCGTCCGACCCCAGAGCCTCGTCGTGAAAGAACAGCTGCGCGAACTGCTGCTGCAGGCCATCCGTACCCTGCAGAATGACGCCACCCTGCCCGCCGACCTCGACGTGCCGAACTTCGTGATCGAGCGTACGCGCAGCCGCGATCATGGCGACTTCGCCGCCAACGCCGCGATGCTGCTGGCCAAGCCTGCGCGCGCCAAGCCGCGCGAACTGGCCGAGAAGCTGGTCGGCGCCCTGCCCGCCAATGCGCTGGTGGGCAAGGTCGAGATCGCCGGCCCCGGCTTCATCAACTTCTTCCTGGCGCCCGGCGCCTATCACGCCGAAGTGGGCCGCGTGCTCGCCGACGGCAACGCCTACGGCCGCAGCAACGCCGGCAAGGGCGTGACGGCGGGCGTGGAATTCGTGTCCGCCAACCCGACCGGCCCGCTGCATGTGGGTCACGGCCGCAACGCCGTGCTGGGCGACTGCATTGCCCGCGTGCTCGATGCCGCCGGCTGGAACGTGAAGCGCGAGTTCTACTACAACGATGCCGGCGTGCAGATCCACAACCTGGCCGTGTCCACCCAGGCCCGCGCGCGCGGCCTGACGCCGAACGACGCCGGCTGGCCGGAAGACGGCTACCGCGGCGACTACATCGCCGACGTGGCGCAGGCCTACTTGAACGGCGACAGCGTGGAGGTGGAAGGCCACGTGGTCACCGGCGCGAAGAACGTCGACGACCTGGAAGCCATCCGCCATTTCGCCGTGGCCTACCTGCGCCGCGAGCAGAACCTGGACCTGGCCGCGTTCGGCGTCGGCTTCGACGTGTACTACCTGGAATCCTCGCTCTACACCCAGGGCAAGGTGGAAGAAACCGTCGGCAAGCTGGTCGCCCACGGCCATACCTACGAGGAAGGCGGCGCGCTGTGGCTGCGCAGCACCGACTACGGTGACGACAAGGACCGCGTGATGCGCAAGTCCGACGGCACCTACACCTATTTCGTGCCCGACGTGGCCTACCACATGACCAAGTGGCAGCGCGGCTACGTGAACGCCGTGACCGTGCTCGGCTCCGACCACCACGGCTCGCTGGCCCGCGTGAAGGCCGGCCTGCAGGCGCTGGACGAAGGCATCCCCAAGGGCTACCCCAACTACGTGCTCTACCAGATGGTGACGGTGATGCGCGGTGGCGAAGAGGTGAAACTCTCCAAGCGCGCCGGCAGCTACCTCACCCTGCGCGACCTGATCGAGGAAGCCGGCCGCGACGCGACCCGCTACTTCCTGATCGCCCGCAAGGCCGATTCGCAGCTGGTGTTCGACATCGACCTGGCGCGCTCGCAGAGCAACGACAACCCGGTCTACTACATCCAGTACGCCCACGCCCGCGTGTGCCGCGTGCTGGAAGAACTGGCCGAGCGCGGCCTGCCGCCGGTCGACACGCAGGCTGGCATCGGCCAGCTCTCGCGCCTGGACACCGAGCACGAACAGGCCCTGTTCACCGAGCTGTCGCGCTACCCGGAAGTGGTGGAAGCCGCCGCCGCCAATCTGGAACCGCACCTGATCGCGCAATACCTGCGCGAACTCGCCGGCGCGCTTCACAGTTACTATCACGAATACAAGTGGATCGTGGACGACGCCGAGCTGCGCAACGCGCGCATCACGCTGGTGCTCGCCACGCGCCAGGTCATCCGCAACGGTTTGGATTTGCTGGGACTCAGTGCCCCGGAGAAGATGTAAATGGCAGCACGCAAGGGCAAAGGCCGACAGGCCGTCCGCAACAACAGCGGCGGCATGCCCGGTTGGGGCTGGGCCGTTATCGGCATCCTGATCGGTGCCGTGCTGATGTTCGCCATGCGCGGCCACCTGCCCATGGCGCCCACCGCCAACGACGGCCCGCAGCCGAACGCGCAAGCCACCGCCCAGCGCGGCAGCGATGCCGGCGCCGCCGGCAACGAATCCACCTCCGCCACCGACAACAGCGCCGCCGCGCCGAAGAAGCCGCAGTACGACTTCTACTCCGTGCTGTCGGAGAAGGAAGTGCGCATTCCCGATGCCGTGATCAGCGCACAGGCCAAGGCCGAGCAGCAGCAGAAACAGCAGGCCGCCCAGCAGGCAGCGCAGGCCGCCGCGCAACAGCAGGCCCAGGCCGCCGCGCAAAAACCGGCACCGGGCCCCGCCGCCGTGAGCGAAGCCATCACCCCCGCACCGGAATCGGCCGTGCGTGCCCCGGCACCGACTACCGCCACGCCCGCGGCAACCGGCGGCAACGGCTACCTGCTGCAAGTCGGCGCCTTCCCCAGCCCTTCCGACGCCGAAACCCTCAAGGCCAAGCTGGCCATGCAAGGCTTCGTTGCCAACGTCTCCCCCGTCAACGTCAACGGCCAAACCTACAACCGCGTACGCCTCGGCCCCTTCCACTCCGCCACCGAACTGGAATCGGCCAAACAGCGCCTCGCCTCCGCCGGCATCAATGCGATTGCGTTGAAGGAAGGCAAGTAAGCAACACGCGTTTTCCAGGCGAACAGCAAAAAGGCCGTGTCTCGCGACACGGCCTTTTTGTTTGCATTGAGCAACGCAACTTGGTCGGCAAAAGCTTGCACGTGCAGCGAAGTGGGCGGCATCCAAGCCGCCCGTCTTCGCGGGGTCAGAATTGCCAGCGCACACCCATGCCCGCGCTCCAACCCTGTTCACCGGCACCGCCTGCATCGACCTGGTAGTCGGCATTGGCATAGACCGAAACCGCAGGTGTCAACGCTCCCGTGACGCCAGCCCCCAGCTGCCACGCCTGGCCCCAGCTGCCTGAGGTGAAGGTATTGCTGACACCCCAGGCGTCGCTGGCGACGGTGACGTTGCTCGCGCTACCCGAGCTCCATAGGTAGTTCACGCGCATCCACGGGCTCCAGCGCTGGCCGGTGCCGGTAACAAACGTCTTGCCCACGTTTGCTCCTACGCGACCCAGCCACGCACCAGTATTCCTCGATGTGACGCGCAGGCCATCGGCATCATTGAAATCGCCGGTTTTCAGGGACTGATAGATCACCTGTGCCTGCGGCTCCATGCGTACGTTGTTGCCGAACACAAACGGATAGCCGCCTTCCAGCGAGTACGTCCATCCGTGCGTCTTCATCGTGGCCATGTCATAACCGCGATAGGCCGTATCAACGCGCGTACTGTAGTAATTGCGCGCCACCACTCCATCCAGATAGAAGCCGCTTCCATGCACATACGTGCCCGTGGCCGCCACGCTGCTCGCATTCATGCGCATGGCACTGCTGCCATCGATCGCTTGCGGCGTGATATGCGACGTACCCGTGCTGCCGTACATGCCCAGTCGGAACGTCGACTTGTCGCCGTCCATCCGCAACCACGTGCCACCGATCTGGATACCGCGATCGTTCTGATCAAACCCGTAGCCGAACTGATCAAAGCTTCGATTGCTGTGGTACTGGTAGTTGCCGCCGAATACCCGCGCGTAGAACTCATCCGTATTGCCAGGTGTGGCGACCGCATCGCCATGGATCTCTCCGAGCCTGTCGTGCAGCGTGCCAACGTTGCGCAATCCATAGGACAGCATGGCGGTCGATGCACTGAGGTAGGCCGGAACCTGCGGCACAACTTCGGGCCGTGGCGCAGGAGCGGGGTCTGGGGTTGGGGTTGGAGTTGGAGCCGGTACCGGATCGGGCGTCGGATCCGGTGTGGGAGTGGGCGTTGGTGTTGGGGCGGGTGTAACCGCGTTCTGTAAACGGTAATCCCAGAAGCTGTTTCCCTGCCCCGCCACTACACGTTGTGCAGCATCAGACGTGCCTGGTTGATAGGCGACAAGGTCGTAGCGCCAAGGACCAATAGCAACGTAACCGCCGGCTAAGGCAAAGGATGCAACTGATGACGTACCCGCCACCTGCGCCAGCGAAATACCCTCGTTCGCCTCCATGACACCGTTACCGTTGATGTCAGTTGATGCACCCGTGCCCGAACCGCTTATCTTCAGATAAGTCGTGCCATTGGCATTGCCTTCTACCAAGACACGGTCCGTAAACTGATTGGTCAGCGGGCCACCGCCGTTTAGGACTGTGTTGAGGACGAGAGTACCGTTCTGGCCGACATAGTTGGACACCGTCCAATGTAATCATTGCTCCCATCTGAAATTTTAGGTCTGGTTTCAACGCTCACAACAAATCCCTAGGCGTCCCCTGAACCATGTATCAGCACACCGCCGCGCCTCGACAGGAACTATCAGAGGTGGAATCCATCGCACGGACGGTTCGTAATGGCCACTGGCGTGAGTCGTGTGCCTTGTGGGGTGGTCGTAAGTTCACCGATGCCATCAATGCAAAAGCCGCCGGCCCCTTGCCGCACTTCGTAGTCGTGGCCCGACTGCGGCGTGAAGGTTACGCGCGAGTTGCACATCCTGGAGTACATGCTGCCTACCGATTGCTGCATCATGCCGAATGTTATCGTCACGGGCGATTCGGCCGGCACGTATATCTCGGCGTAGTCGTCGTCGCCAAATGGAGCCTGTCGAGGCATACCGAGGCTGCGCTTACCCAGTTTGGCCCCAAAACCCCAATCCGCTAGGCGTCCGGAGGGCTTGGCCGCACTGGTCGGACAGTCGGCGGCATACACGCGAGGCGCCTGACCCACGACGCGCAGGCGCGCGCGCGGCCCCGTGGTCGGCTCTTCATAACGCGGCGAGATGTTCTTCACGGCGCTGCAACCGACACCCGCGCCGAGAGCGAGAAACGTGGACGTAATCAGGTGGATGAAAGGGCGAAGCAGGCGTGAAGTCATGGCGTAGCCTTAGGTAAGGGACGGCACGGGAGCATCTTCATGGCAGACGCTGGCCGAGGCGTGGAGCGGACGAACAAAATCCACCAAGCGGCGGAGATTCCTTAGTGCGTGGGCTGGTTTGATCACGGGTTGGTTTTTCCACCATGGCGTGGCAGAAGCACCATCCTCGCCGTGGCTGTCCGTGGGCACCGTGTCCACGGGCAGGCTGCCTGAAAGGCAGTGCGGCATAAGGATGGTTCTTAATCCGCCACCTTTGGCAGGCGTGATGCTCGTTGCTTGACATTGAAAAGCCGTCTATTTGGTCTGCATGCAGGCAAAAGTTGAACAGAAAAGAGACGGCTTTTGCTTTGGACGCTTTGGACGGGACACTGAAGTTGCAGAGATCAATGCGTCGAGATGCGACGCCCGTCTCCTGATCTGCCAAGCTCTTTTGAAAGCACCCCTTATATCGGCGTGTCGCGCGCTTCATCAAATCGAAAAGCCGTCTATTCTGCACGCTTCATTCAGTCCGCCTGAGTGCAAATCGCATCTGAACCGTACCAATTGTGTATGTCAACGCAAAACCGTCATTAACCTGCAAAGGCTTATCGCTCGGTACCTTCAGCATGACGGTTGACTTCAGCTCATACGGCTCAGATGCATAGTTAAACGCCACAAGGTCTGTAAGAGTACTGGGGTCATCCCTCTGGCAAAAAATGTCCTTCACAGGAATGCTCGAAGCAACAGGGCCACCAAATCTACATCCTTTTAAAATGTTGACCTTGCCCGGACGTCCATTTGGCAGCCAAAACGTCAACAAAAAGAGGTCGTCGGCGTTGGATCGACCAACTGTTACGCGGGCGTAGTTAGCAAAGTCCTTTTCTACCTGTACTTTGTCGACAATGTCATAACTGCCAAAGAACTGCGTCACACGGGCGTCATCAGTATTGACGCGCTCGGGTATTGCGCAGCCACTTAAGAGCACAGTAAGCACGCAGAACGTGGTGAGTTGTGCTCGACGGCCTAGGGAAGAAAGCATCATGCAGTTAGCTCTGAAGATCAATTCAAATGGCATCAGTGAGGCCGACTGAACATTTCGGGGAAGGCAATTGCCAATATTATAATCAGGAGAAAACACAGCAACCCAATGACGCGAGCTGCGACCAATAGGGATATGGGAGTAGAGTAACGCTGCAAAATCTCTCTGGGCAGCGTTTTCTTGTTAAAAAACAATTTCATGTAAACCAACTGCCCCCGAGGATCTAAGTTACTCGGGCCACCAATTTCTTTCCAATAGGAATGGAAATTACTTTTTATACCGTTGCTTATATGAAAGCCCAAGACAATATTCAGCACCACGCATATTATGAATACAATCGAAAATATTCGATGCATAATTATTATCATGGCAAGCATTTTCTCCGAACTTTCAGGATTGACACTAATGGCCTTCGCGAAAAATGAAAGCTCAACATCCCAAATTATTGATAATAATCCTGTCGTTGACGAGGGACCTGTACTTTAGGTGGCGATACCGGCTTATTGATTTCACCATAGTGAACGCCGCCGCCTACACCAGGACCAGCATCAATTGAAAAGCTGAAGTTGTATGGTGGCGAGTATGTCCCAGAAATGGTCAATCCTAAGGAGTCGTATATCGACGCGGAGCCCTTGAACTCCATCGGCACACTGGTTTTCCCGTTGTATCCAAACGTCAGAATATTGACATCAGCCGATGCGCGCCATCCATACGATACGGGCGAGACACCAATGCTGCTGGCGGCGTTGTAAAGCCCTAAGGTTCCTTGAACACCTCCAGCATATCCGGCCATTCCAGAAGCGGATATAGAAACGTCGCCTAACAGTAGCGAATTAAGGTACCAACCTTGCTTGGGGTTCCCTTGATTTGGTGTAGAGGCGTCAACAAACCCGTTCCATGTCGCTGCCGCCGGATCAATGTATTCATCGATCACATCTTGTTTGGCTTGTTCGGTGACGACTTGATTGGTTTTTAGTCCGAGCAAATCGTGTACTGTTTGGTTGAACAGATATCCCGCAGCACCAGTCAACGCGCCCTGACCTACGTTGCCATCGGTGATCCACGACGCTATCGCGCCAGCACCGGCATGACCCATCGTCTGTGTCCACTGGCCCCCTCCCATTTCATTCAAGTACGGGCTACTCCATTCCGCAAAGCCGCCGCTGATGGCGCCATTGAGGAAGCTGCCACCCGCAGCGCTGTTACTGATGCCACCCGCCGCCATGTGCAGGCCCGTCTTTTGCCAAGTACCGTCAGCCCAGTTATTGGCTACGCCTAGCTCGCCGGCGCCATAGAAGACGCCTGCACTGATCGCACCGGTATAGAAGCCCTTCCACGCAGCAGGCCCGATGTCGTAGCCCTGCACGCCAGCATTGACCGCACCGCTGACAGCACCGGTGATAGCGCCAGTCGCAATGACATTGCCGACGCCCGCAGCGGTGGCAGCGGTCGTGGCTGTGGCGGCCGTACCCGCCGCGAAGGTTCCGCCGCCGGCGCCCAGCGTGCTACCGACCGCCGCACTCGCGGTGCCGGCGGTGGCAGCGGTAACCGCCACCGTCACCACCATAGCCGCTGCCGGCGTCAGCCCTTCGTGGTGTTGGTGCTCATCGACATGCTGCTCATCCACGCTCTGGAAGTTGACGTTGGCGTTGTTCTTCGCCTCACCGATCCACTGCGTGCCTTCGCGCTGCTGCGCCGCGCGTGCGATGGCGTCGTTCTGCGTTTCGCCCTTCTTTTGTCCCACGCTGATGTTGATGCCATCGGTAGCGGCCATGGTGACGGGACCACTGATGCTTGTCTGGACTTCCGTGGTGTCCAGGCGCTGGCGATGGTCCTGCGCCTGATAGGCGACGTTGTGCTTGCTGGAATCGCGTGTGTAGCTTTCGCTTTGCGTGGCGGTTTCGAAGTTGATGGCGCCGCCGCTCACGAGAGCTGTGCCGGTGTCGCTCTTGATGTTGGCGGCCTGATAGGTCTGGTCGCCGCCGCTCACCACGACGATGGGGCCCTTGGCATCGAGGGTGCTGCCCTGGACGGTGACATCCTGGGTGGTGGAGGTTTTCTTCTGCGTGCCTTGCTTGGGGTTGGGCACCCATTCGATGCCGGAGCGCCGCACTTTTTCGCTGTGCTCGGTGGTGCGGGTGTCCTGCGCGGCGAGGAAGGCGACCTGATCGCCCGCTGTCACTGCGATGCCACCGGCGCTGCTTTCGAGCGTGGTGCCCACGCCCACGATATTTCTTCCCGCATCGAGGGCGATGCCGTCTTTGCCGCTAATCGTGGTGCCAACGGCGGTCGTGTCGTAGGTGGCATCGTGGGTGGTGGTTTCTTTCTTGTTGAGAAAGCCTTTCTTGGTGGTTTGGGTGTCGGTGGTTTCGCTGTGCGTGTTCTGGCCAGCCAGCAGGTTGATGTCGCGGTCGGCGTGCATCACCACGGCGCCGTCGCTGCTGGTGACGGTGGCGGCGAGGGCGTTGATGTCCTGGCCGGCGTTCATCGCGACGCCTTGAGCGCCGCTGATGGTGGTGCCGACCATGGTCGGTGTCGTCCGCTTCGTTGTGCGTGGTGGTTTTGGCGTTGCCGTGCTTGCTGCGGCTGTCGGTGGTTTCGGTGTGGGTGTTCTGGCCGGCACCGAGGTTGATGTCGCGCCCGGCGCTGATGCCTACGGCACCCTCGGCGTTGACGTTGGCAGCGGTGAGACTGATGTCCCTGCCCGCTTGCATGGTGACATCACCACCGCTGGTGAAGGTGCTGCCGCGCACGGTGTCGTCAGTGGTGGTGGTGGATGACCAGTTCTTGCCGTTCCGGGTAAATTGCCCCGAAGCGCTGTGGTCGGTGACCGTGGTGCTGACGATGTCGCGCCCGGCGACGACGCCGACACCGGTGCCCCCACTCACGGTGGCGGCGTTGAATGCGGCGTCGCGTCCCGCGTCGATGTAGGCGACCTTGCCGGCGCTTAATGTGCTTTGGTCGAAAATGGCATCACGACCGGCGATGACAGCGGCGTTGCCGTTGGCGCTCAAGCTGCCGGCAGCGGCGTGTGCCGTACTGGAGGACACGGCGGCGTTCTGCACGTAGTCCCGGCCGGCGACGATGTTGGCGTTGCCTTGGCTTTCGATCTTGCCCTGGTTGATCACGTCGTTGACGGCGACGATCTGCACGCCGCCGGTGCCGGCGGTGATGGTGCCGCCGTGGGCGGCAACGCCGTCGAACGCCGGCGCATTGATCACGCTGCCGCCCGCCACGATGCCCACGGCGTTGCCGCTGAGCGTGCCGAGGTTGAGCGTGTCGTTGCGCGTGGCGATGGCGAGCTGGTCGCCGGCCTTGATGGCGTGGCGGTTGATCAGCGTGTCGGCGCTGATCGTGACGTTCTGCGTGCCGGTGATGGTGCCGTCGTTGCGCACGGTGCCGCTGGCCTTGAGGTCGACGTTGTCGCCGGCGATGAGTGCGCCGTCTGAGCGCAGGCGCTCGGCGGTGTGCTTGCTCAGGTACACCACGGGCACCAGCACGTGCTGGCCGTCCACCACCTGATCCACCAGCCATACGATGTCGGAGGACAACGCGGCGATCTGCGAGGCGGTGAGCGGGGCGCCCAATTGCAGGCCCTGGCGGGCGGCCTCGGCGGCGGCGCCGTCCATCAGCGCCTGGTATTGCGCCAGGCCGTCGCCGCCGTTGATCACGCGGCGGCCGGTGAGTTGCAGTAGCTGGTCGAGCACCAGGTTCTGCTCGACGTAGGCGTCGCCCAGGCGCTTATGGATATTGCCGGGGTCCTGGCCCAGCGCGCGCAGCAGGTAGTCGGAGCTGGTGACGGCGCCGGTGGCGAAGCGCGGCGCGGTGGTGACGAGGAAGGGCGAGGCGGGGTCGCCGTTTTGGCTGTACCTGCCGCCGCTGGGCGCGACAAGGCCGGGCAGCGGTTGGTCGGCGCTGCCGATCACCTGCGCGCCGGCGCCGGCGACGGTGCCCGCGCCGTTGACGGCCTTGCCTTGGGTGCGGTCCACGCTGCCGATGCCGTTGACGGCTTGGCGTTGCACGCCGCCCACGTCGTTGCCGCCGCTGACGGTGGTGCCATGTGCGCCATCGGCGCCATTGGCGCGGCCGACTTGCGCGTTCGTGGCGACGTCCAGCGCGGTGCTGCCGGGGCCGGCGAGATTGTCGCCACTCCAGGTGGTGATGCCGCCGCTGGCAGCCACGGCGGTGTTGGTGACGTCGTGGCCGCTGAGTGAAACGTTGCGGCCGCTGATGGTGGCGGCTACGAGCACAGGGCCAGCAAAAGTCATGTCCTGCGTGACCGAGCCTTCTTCTTGTGCGGCGGGGTTGGTGGCCCAGCTGCCATCGGTCTTTTGGTATGCAGCAGGCGCGCCTTCTCGCGTCCACGCCGTGGTAGTGCGCTCACCCGTGTAGGAGCCCGTGATGGCGATGTTGTCGATGCGCGCGTCGGCGCTGCCGTCGTTGTGCTGGCCGTTGATGGTCAGGTCGCCGGTGGCCGCGATGGTGGAGGCGAAGTTGGTGAGGTGCGTGCCCAGGTCGATATCGAGATTGCCGCCCGTGAGGATCTGGCTGTCGGCGCTGGCACGGGTCACGCGCGTGCCGGTGAGGTAGGTATCGAACTGTTTGACGTCGGCCGCGACCGGCCCGATGAAATAGCCATCCTTGAGACCGAACTCGTTGACTGCGCGGTTGCGGTAGGTGGTATCCAACGCGGTCTTGAGCGCCGGATCAATGGCGGAAGCATCGTCGACATGCACCCAACCAAGCTTCGCAAAGAGGGCACGCTCGTCGGCCGCCGAGAGACCTGACGGTTTCGGGGGGTTCTGCCCCATATTGGCCAGCGCCTGCTGCTCTGCCGGGCTCAGCGAGGCGTAGACAGCGTCGTACTGCCGCTCGGAGCTGAGCGCGTACTGCTCGTCGGCGCTGAGCGTGTACTGCTCGGTTTCCACTACGCGGCGACGGTTGTTGATGGTGTCGGCGGCGATGCGGCCATCGCCATCGGCCTGGATGCGGCCGGAGACGTTGTCCAGCGTGGCTACGCGCGTACCGTCCGCGCGGCCGGCGATAGCAAGGTCGCCGCCGCTGTAGATATCGCCGTCGAGGTTGGCGAGGTGTTGGGCGATGCGCAGCTCCAGCGTTTGCGCGGCGCCGATAAAGCCTTCGCCATAGGCCTGCGCGGCATCGGCTTGCCCCAGGTCGCGGCCGTTGGTGAGGGTGTCGGCGTTGATGCGCACCGCGTTGCCGGTAATGCCCTGGCTGCTGGTGTTGGTGACGTCGGTGGCGTTGAGCGTCAGCGTGTCGGCCTCGATGGATGCGCCGGCCTGGTTGTCGATGCGGCCGGCGACGTTGAGCGTGGCGCGGGCGGTGCCGTCGGTGTTGCTGGCGTTGATGGTGCGCTGGTTGATCAGCTGCGCGGCGGTGACATCCAGCTCGCCTTGCGTCTGCAAAGTGCCCTGGTTGGTCAGGGTGCCGTCCACGGTGAGCGTCAGCGTGCCGTCGCTCTGCAACTGCTGGCCGGCGAGGTGGGTGTAGTCACCGAGAAAGTGCACATCCAGCGCGTCGGTGCCATGCAGCGTGCCCAGGCCGTTGAGAGTGGTGAGCGTGGCGTGCAGTTGGTTGGCGCCGATGTCGCCGCCGTCGTTGGTGAGCACGGGCGTGGTGAGCCACAGCGTGTCGGCCTGCACGTGGCCGCCGCTGTTGGTGAGCGTGGCAAGATTCAGCCAGGCGGTGCCGCCCGCGCCGAGCAACGTGCCGCCGGTGTTGTCCAGGGTGGCATTGGCGTTCTGAACACTTAAGTTGCGCGTGGCATACGTGGTGCCGCCGGTGTTGGTGAGCGATGCCACGCCATCCAGGATCAGGTCGCGCTGGGCGACCAGGGTGCCACCGGCGCTGTTGTCGACACCGGCCGCTTGCAGCGTGACGTCGCCACCGCGATTGCCCAGCGTGCCGCCACGGTTGTCGATGCCATTGGCCGAAGCCATGGTGAGGCCAGCATCGGGGCTGCCGCTGTTACCTGCGAGGATCTGGCCGCCGACGTTGCTGATGACGTTGGCGCTGATCGCGGCGGCTTGCGTGGCATCGATGCTGCCGCCGCTGTTGTCCAGCGTGCCCTGGGCGTTGAGGGTGAGCGAGCCGTTGGCTTGAAGCTGGCCGCCATTGCGGTTGAGCAGATCGCCGTGGCTAACGAGGTTCAGGCCGTGCCGCGCGAAGGTCGTGCCGCCGCTGTTGTCGATGAGGCCCGCCTGGAGGTTGGCCGTGCCTTCGGCGCCGATCAGGCCGCCGGCGGCGTTGGTCAGCGACTGGCTGATATCGACCGTGAGTACGCCGCTATCACCACGCTGCACCAGCTGGCCGCGTGTGTTGTCGAGCGTGGCGGCCGCCACGTTGACGAGCCCCGTGCCGTCGAGCACGCCGCCGACGTTGGTGAGCGTGCTCGCCGTGACGTTCAACGCATCGCGCGCCTGCACGTGGCCTTGCCTGTTGTCGAGGGTGGCCGCATCCAGCGTGACGCGCTGGCCATAGAGGCCGAGCGGCGTGGCCGAGGCGTCGGAGGAAAGCGTGTCGCGGTTGAACAGCGATTGCGCCTTCACGGCAAGGTCGCCGCCGGCCACCATGGCGCCGCCATTGTTGTCCAACGACCCGGCCACGTTGACGCCCATGGCCTGCTGGGCCTGCACGGTGCCGCCATGGTTGTTCATGGCGCCCGCCGTGAGCGCCAGCGCGCCATTGGTCACCAGCGTGCCCTGGTCGTTGATCAGCGCTCCATCGGTCGTGACGGTGAGTACGTCGCTACTCGCTGCCTGGATGACGCCCGCCGTGTTGTCGAGCGAACCGGCATGCAGCGTGGTGGTGCCGGTGGTTGCCAGCAGGCCGCCCGCACTGTTGTCGAACACGCCACGGATCGACAGAGCGGAAGCGCCGCTGCCCGCGGCCGAGAGAATGCCGCCCTGGTTGCGCAGCGACTCGGCGCTGAGCATCAGCGCGCCGTTGGTAAGCATCTTGCTGCCGCTGTTGTCGAGCGTGTCGCGCACGCGCACCGTCAGCGCGTCGCTGCCGAGTGCTTGCAGCGTGGCCCCTGCCGTGTGGTCCAGCGAGGTGGCGTCGATGCTGATGGTTTGCGCCTGGGTGGTGGCGCCACGCAGGTCGAACGCGCCGCCGGTGAGGGTGAGCGCGCCGTTGCTGGCCAGGGTGCCGCCTTGTCCGTGGAGCGTGCCGGCGGTGATCGTGGCGACGCCTTGACCTGCGTGCTGCATGGCGCCTTGCGTGTTGTCGAGCGTGGCCGCGTGGACAGTGAGGTCGCCGGTGGCGATCACCTTGCCTTGCTGGCTGTTGTCCAGCAGGCCGTCCGCAGTGAGGCTGAGCGCGGCATCGCCGTCCACCTGGATCACGCCGCCTTGGTTGATCAGGTCACCGGCGTGCACGGTGGTGGCACCCTTGGTGCTCAACTCACCGCGCGTGCTGTCGAACACGCCTGCCACGGCGATATCCGTGGCGCCGGTGCCAAAGAGCCAGACTTTGCCGCCGGTATTGGTGAAGGCGCCCGCGCTGAGTTGCAGCGCACCCTGGTCGTTGACGATCCAGCTGCCGCTGTTGTTCAGCGTGCCGCGCACGCGCAATGTCAGCGGCTCGCCGCCCAACGCATGCAGCATGGCGGCGCCCGAGTGATCGAGGGTGTCGGCGTTGACGGTGATGGTCTGCGCCTGGGTGGTGGCGCCACGCAGATCGACCGCACCGCCGGTGAGCACGAGCGCGCCCTCGCTGGCGATGGTGCCGCCTTGGCCGTTGAGCGTGTTGGCCGTGACGGCGGCCGTGCCCTGGCCGGTGTGCCAGATGCCGCCGCCCGTGTTGTCGAGCATGGACGCGTTGACGGTGAGGTCGCCGGTGGACGTGATGTTGCCCTTGGCGCTGTTGTCGAGCAGGCCATTGGCCTGGATGCGCAGCGCAGCGCCATTGCCCACCTGGAGCGTGCCGCCTTGGTTGACGAGGGTGCCGCCGTGAATCGTGGTGGCGCCCATGACGGTGAGTTCACCGCGCGTGTTGTCGAACAGGCGGGCGACCGTGATGTCGGTGGCGCCGTTCCCATTCGCGGTCAGGTGGCCGCCGGTATTGATGAGTGCGCCGGCGCCGAGTTGCAGCGCGCCGTTGTCGTTGACGATGTTGCCGTCGCGGTTGTTCAGCGTACCGCGCACGCGCAACGTCAACGGATCGCTACCCAGCGCATGCAGCGTCGCACCGCCCGAGTTGTCCAGGGCATTGGCAACGACCGTGATGGTCTGCGCCTGGGTCACGCTGCCGCTCAGGTTGACGGCGAGACCGGTGAGGTTGAGCGTGCCTTTGCTGAGGATGGTGCCGCCCTGCCCGTTGAGCGTGGACGCTTGAATGGCCAACGTGCCGTTGCCGCCGTGGCTGATGTTGCCCAGCGTGTTGTCGAGCGTGGACGCGGCGAGGGCGAGGTCACCGTTGCTGAGCACCTGGCCGTGTTGGCTGTTGTCCAGCAGGCCATCGACGGCGAGCGTCAAGGGTGCGCCGTCGGTGGCCCGCAGCAGGCCGCCCTGATTGAGCAGCGAGCCGCTGTGCACGGTCGTGGCGCCCGCGGCGCTCAACTCGCCACGCGTGTTGTCGAGCGCGCCGGCGCCGGTGATGCGCGAGGCGTCGCGGCCGGCCGCGATCAGATGGCCACCGATGTTGGTGAGCGCGCCGACGTCAAATTGCCATGCGCCGTTGGCGATGAGCGTGCCGCCGCTATTGTCGAGAAGACCCTGCACCGTGAGCTGCAGCGGCGTGCCGCCCAGACTGGTGAAGCTGCCGCCAGCCGTGGTGAGCGCATCGACGTTCGCCGCGATGCGCTGCGCCTGCGTGGTGCCGTTCGCCAGATCGAACGCGCCGCCCGCCAGGCTCAAACCGCCTGCGCTGAGCAACTCGCCGCCCCGCCCCTGGACCGCGCCGGCCTGGATGGCGAGCATGCCCTGCCCTTGCTGACGCACGCTGCCGCCGGCATTGCCCAGCGTGTCGGCTGCGATGGACACGTCGCCTGCGGTCTGGATCCGGCCGCCGTTGCCGTTGTCCAGCGTACCGGTGACGTCCAGCGTGTTGTCCGTGGCGCCGGAAGTGACGAGGAAACCGCCGCTGTTGTCCAGATTCGCCGCGTGGAGCGTCAGCTGCGTGGCGCTGAGGGTGGCGCCTTGGTGATCGATGGTGGCGGCGGTGACGTTGGCGGCGCCCCCGGTCACCACCGAGCCCTTCGCACCCAGCCAATCACCGGTGTGCAAGGTGAAGCCGTCGGCGCCGGCGTGATTGAGCGTACCGCGCTCGTTGATAAACGTGCCGGCGTTGAGCGTGAGTGCGCCGGCGTGGCTCGCGAGCGTGCCGCCGGTGTTGTCCAGCGTGCCGGCCACCGTCAGCGTCATGGGCGCAGCATCGGCCAGCGTGAGCGTGCCGCTACGGTTCGACAGGCCCTGCGCGTCAAGCGCGACAGCCTTGGCAAACGTCAGTTGTCCGCCGTCGTTGTTCACCTGATTGGCATGGACGGTGGACGCGCCATCGATGACCAGCGTGCCGCCACGATTGCTCAGGTTGCCGCCGGTCAGCGTCAGCGCGCGCAGGGCCAACTGGCCGCCGTCGTTGGCAAGGCCGGTGCCGCTGGAAAGATCGAAACCTGCTGCCGCGCGGATGTTGCCACCGTCGTTGTCGAGCAAACCGGCGATGTGCAGTACACCGTCGGCCAGCGGAACCGGTGGCACAACGGCAGGAACGTCGCCGCCGGTGGCGGGCGTTTCGCCGGAGCTGCCATTGCCAGGCGTACCCGTTGCCGGGGAAGAAGGATCGGATGGGGTACCACTTGATCCGCCGCTCCCGGCATCGGCCTGCACCATGCCAATGCGGCCGCCGTTGCGGTTGGACAGCGCACCGGCGTCCAGCGACATGCCCTGCGAGCCGGTCTGCTCGATGGTGCCGCCAGCGTTGCGCAGCGAGGCCGCGTCCACGGCGACACGCGCGGCATTCAAGGTGCCACCGCTGTTATCGACATCGGCCGGGGTGTAGATGGTCAGCTCGCGCGAGGCGCTGATCATCTTCGCGTTGCTGACACCGCCGCTCGCGGCAATCTGCGTATTCGCCTGCGATTGCAATGAGCCGGTGTTCTCCAGCCGGCCGTCGACGGTCACCACGAGATCGCCCGCTTGCGCGCCGATGCTGCCCGCGTTGCGCGCACCCACGCCGTGTTCGGTGCCCAGCAGCACGATCTTGTTCGCGTACATACCGCCCAACGCACTGACGTCCAGCGCAAAGGCGGGCTTGTCGCCGGTGCCGTTGATGGCGGTGACCTGCGTGTGGTCCGCGCTCACCTCGTTGGCGCCGGTGGTCACCTGCAACTGTGGCGACCAGATGCTACCGTTCACCTGCACGGCGCGAGCGATGATGTCGGTGTAGTCCGCGCTCGTTGCATCCAGGCCCTTGCCGTTGACCTGGACCGTGCCACCGGACACGCGGTAGCCATCGAGCGCGCCACCGTTGAGGATGGGTGTGCCGGTGGTAAGCGTGAAGCGGTTGGCGTTGATCACGCCGCAACCGTCGCACGAGATACCTGCGGGGTTGGCGACGATCACCTGCGCACGGTCGCCGGCCACTTCGATGACGCCATTGAGCGCGCTGGGATTCGGCCCGTTGACTTCGTTGAGGATCACCTTGGCGGTGCCGGTGGCGAGCCAGGGATTGCCCGCCACCGTGCCGGCCAGCTGGGTGGCCGTATTCGTACGCGAGTTGTTGAGCACGGCGCCGTCGCGGCCAACGTTGAAATCGCTGTACGTGTTGCGGCTGACGCCGGCTTTGCTCGGCGTGGTGATGTTGATCAACGGCGCGGCATTGGATGAGCCCATCACCGTGGGCCGCTGATTGCCCGGCGCATGCATGTCGGAGGTTATCTGCGCGCTGGCTACGGAAGCGATGCCTATCCAGCCGAACGCGGCCCACAGACCAAGGCTGACCGGTCGCACCGTTACCGCCACGAGGCCATCGCTTCGCGATGCGCCACGTCCCGGACGGCGAACCAGCTCCGACACGGCCTGGAGCAGGCCAAGGGCGCGGTTGAAAACGATGCGGTAGAGGTGCTTGTTCATCCGACACTTCCTTTGAAGACGGTGCAGCAGGCAGATAGCGACGAGAAATGGGAGGGCGCGCGGGTCAGAGCGACCAGCTCACGCTGAAACCGGTGGTGGGGTTGGCGGTGGGGAAGCCATGCGGCTTGCTGACGGGTGCGCCGACGAAGACATCCCACGCGAAACCCCGCCAGCCGCCGCGCAGGCCGAGCACGGCGCCGGCCAGCGTCTGGCCCAGCTCCCACGGCGTGGGTTGTCCGCCGACGTGGCCCACGTCGGCGCCCAGGTACAGTTCCTGCCCGGCGCCCACCATCCAGCCGAGGTCGTTGCGGATCAGCCAGCCGCGATCGCCGGTGAGCTGCAGCTCGCCATCGAAACCGCGCACGGTGTAGCGGCCGCCGATGGCGAAGCGGTCTTGCGGAACGAGCAGGTTCTGGTTCCATTGCGCACGCCAGCTGCCGATGTAGCGGAAGCGCTGGTTGCCCCACTGGAAGGGCGCGGTGAGCTGGGCGTCTGCGGTGACGATCTTCGGGCGCGAGGTGCCGTCGCCAAACATTTCCTCTGGCGCATGCAATGCGTTGAAGGCGCCGGTGCCGCGACGGTAGCCTGCGTTGGCGTCGAGCGTGGCGGTGCCGATGAACTGCTTGTAGTTGAATCCCGCTTCCCAGCCACCCTGGCGACGGCGTTGCACCAGCACTTCGGTGTCGTCGATGAAGTTGTTGGAATCGCGCTCCCATGCGCGCGCATAAGCCGTCAGCTTGATGGTGGCGTCGCGGTAGAGCAGGCGGCTGAGGCGCACGTCGGCGTTGTGGCTGGTGCCGCTGTAGACGTAGTCCTGGGCGTAACCGGCCACCGTCTGGTGATAGTTGTAGCTGCTCGCGGTGGCACCGAGCTGCCAGTAGCCGTAGGGCACGTCGTAATGCAGCGTGTAGCTGCGCGTGCCTTTGCGGTCGCCGTCCAGCACGCCCTGGCCGAGGTTGGCGTAGAACAGGTCGTTCCAGGTCAGCAGGTTGTCCAGCGACAGCGTGGTGCCGCCCTGAATCTTGCCGGTGGCCTGGCTGCCGGAGTCGTCCAGCGTGACGGCCAGGCGCATGGGCGAGGATTGTTTCCACGCGATGAGCAGGTCGCTTTCGCCGGCCTTGGCGTCGCCATCGGCGGGCACGATGCGGATGTCCGCGTCGGCCGTCGGCACGCGCTTGAAGTTTTCCAGTGCCTGCTCGATGTCGCGCAGGTTGAGCACATCGCCGGGGCGGGCCGGCAACGCATCCCGCCAGGAGGTGGCGCGGACATCGCTGTCCGGCGTAAAGCGGATCGCACGGATGCGCCCCGGCACCACGGTCAAGGTCAGCACGCCGGCGTGCAGGTCCTGCGGCTTCGCGAGCACGCGCGTGGTGACATAGCCACGCGCCACGATGGCGTTCTGCACGCGCTTCATCACCACGTTGACGCCCGCCGTGCCCAGGCAGCGCCCGACAGCACGATCATGGGGCGCATTGGCGGCTTTCAGCGCCCACTGGAACGCTGCCGCATCGTCACCCTCCAGGCGGATACGCTGGATGGGAAAACAGGGACTTTCGTTGCCGGGAATGACGCTTGCCGGTGCTTCGGCAGGCGTGGGCAGGCGCACGTCGGGCGTGTTCTGCTGCTGCTCGCGCAGTGCGCGCTCACGCTCTTGCTGGCGCAGGAGCTCCTGCGCTGACGTATCGAAGGTCTGCGCCGATGCCCATGCCGGGACCCACAAGCCGAGCAGCACAAGCCACGACCACCAGTGACATGATTTGTTCTCTTCCTGAACCACAAACACGCCTTTCCACAACGAGCACCGGCGGGCCGCGACGGTGTCACGGTCCGCTCGTGCATCAACTAGAAATGAAAGGCGCGTCCCTTCGGGACTGTCTTGTTGCAGCCACGCCTCCCCACGTACAGCACCTTCAAGCGCGGCGGTCCTGCCGGATCGGGGGGAGTGAAGCCGCAGCGCTTGAAGGCGGTGGGAAGCTTAGATACGTGGGCGAATGGGCCACATCAGACGGGTCTTATCTCGGCTGTCAGGTTTTCTCTTGTTTGTGTGAGTTTTTGGCTTGCCCGATGGCAGCGCCAGATGATGCCTGTCTGGCTGATATATGCCTAAGAGCCTGTTCAAAAACTTCGCAAAAATTCATTCCCCTCACCGTCATTCCGGCGCAGGCCGGAATCCAGTGACTTCTATGTGCGGCTTTCGCGGAAGCGCCAAAGGCTTTTGACGTCACGCGATAACCGACCACCACCGTTACTGGATTCCGGCCTGCGCCGGAATGACGGTGAGGGGGTATAGGCGTTCATGCGAGATTTTGAACAGGCTCTAAGACGGGAGGCGGTCACCGAACGCAAAAGGGCCACACAGAGTGCGGCCCTTTTACCTGCCACATGGCATCAACCCTTGCGCTTCAACCGAATCAATCCAGAGATGTCGTCATCGCCGTAACCCTGGCTCATCAGCTCCGCGTAGTCCGCCAGCGAGCGTTCGATCACGCTGCGGTTGGTGCCGGCGCTTTCGGCGATGCGGCGGACGATGCCGAGGTCCTTGTGCAGCAGGCCGAGTTTGAAGCCGACGCTGAACTCATTGCGCAGCATGGTGGCGCCGCGTTTTTCGAGGAACCAGTTGCCGGCCGCGCCGGCGCCGAGCGTGGGCAGCAGGCGTTCGGGGTCCAGACCCAGGGCTTCGGCGAGGGCGAGGCCTTCGCATACGCCTTGCGCGATGCCCGCGACGAGTACTTGGTTCACCGCCTTGGTGGCCTGTCCCGCGCCCACATCGCCCAGGTGCGTGATGCGCAACGCGTAGGCTTCCAGCACGGGGCGTGCGCGTTCGAGCACTTCCGCATCGCCGCCGACCATGACGGACAACTTGCCGTTCTTCGCGCCTTCCACGCCGCCGGACACCGGCGCGTCGAGGAAATGCGCGTCGACCGCCGCCAGCTTGGCCGCGGCCTGCTTGGCGGTATCCGGCGCGACGGTGGAGTGGTCCACCACGATGGCGCCTTTCTTCAGGTGCGGAGCGAGCGCATCGACGGTGCCGAGCACGTCGGCGTCGGCGGTGACGCACAGCGCGATCACGTCGCACTGCTGGGCGATGTCCGCCAGCGATGGCGCGGCAACACCGAGCTCCTTCGCCACGGCGTCGGCATTGGATTGCGTGCGGCTGGCGACGGCATGGAGCAGGCCGTGGGCCTTGAGGTGGCCGGCCATCGGCGTGCCCATGGCGCCGAGTCCGATAAATGCTGCCTTGAGTGTCATGGAGTTTCCTGCAGGGTCAATCTTCACTGTGGACGTCGTGCGTCACGAAGGGGTGCTCAGGCGTCGGCTTGTCGAACCACTGCGGTTCGTCCAGCGTGCTCTGCATGTCTTCCAGGCCGCTGCTCCAGTGCTGGCGCATGCTGTCGACGCTGAATTCGTAGTCCTTGTAATGCCCTTCGTACGGCTTGTTGCGGTAAATCAGGTGGAACAGGTTCACCACCGCGCTGTTGGAGTAGATCTCCGCCTGGCGGTAGGCGCGGTGCTTGCGCTGGTCTTCCGGCACCAGGGCCATCAGGTCGTGCAGTATGCGCTGCTGGCGCTGGCGTTGCGCCATGTATTCGGTGATCAGGCGCGTGCGGCTGGAATACTGGATGTCCTTGGCGCGCGAGGTGACCTCGGCCAGGTCGCACGGCACCTGTCCGCGCGCGCTCCACAGGTCGACCTGGAAGATCAGCGAGTCGCGACACGAGGCATCGGACAGCACCTTGTAGAGCGGCGTGTTGGAAACCATGCCGCCGTCCCAGTAGAACTCGCCATCGATCTCGATGGCCGGGAAGCCCGGCGGCAACGCGCCGGACGCCATGAAGTGCTCGACGCGCAGCGGGCCTTCGGTGTTGTCGAAGTAGGCGAAGTTGCCGGTGCGGATGTTAACCGCGCCCACCGACACGCGCATGGCGGTCTTGTGGTTGATGCGGTCGAAATCGACCAGGCGCTCCAGCGTGGTCTTCAACGGCGCGGTGTCGTACCAGCTTGCCGTGGTCGGCGAGGCGCGCCACGGCAGCAGCGGAAACGGGCGTGGCGTGAAGAAACCGGGCTGGCCTTCCGTCAGCGCGCGCCATGCGGCCCAGCCGCTCAGGCCGTTCTGCCAGGGCAACTCCCACGCGCCTGGGTCGAGCGGTGGCGTGGGCCATACGGGGAACAGGGGCTCGCGCGTGATCGTGCGCCAGAACTCGCGCAGGCGTTCGACGCGTTGCTCCGGCGGGTTGCCGGCGATCACCGCCGCATTGAGCGCGCCGATGGAAATGCCGGCAATCCAGTTGGGGCGGATGCCAACGGTATCCAGCGCTTCGTATACGCCGGCCTGGTACGCACCCAGCGCGCCGCCGCCCTGCAGCACCAGGGCGGTGGTTTGGTATTGCTCGTGCAGCTGTCGCAGCCGTTCGCGATCCGCCGGCTTCGATTCCGATGATTTCTTGCGGACGTCCATACGGAGCCTCGGCGCTCAATGGGCCAGATAGTCGTACACCACGGTGCCCAGGTCGAGGGTCAGGTCGGTGATGAAATGCATCGCCGACTCCACCTTCAACACCGGCAGCTCCGCCACCGGGGCTAGCGCGTGCGGGTGCAGTTCCAGCGCGCCCGGCCCGGTCCAGGCGCCTTTGAGGGTGACGTTGGTGGTGTAGTAGCGAACCAGCTCGCAGATGCGCGGCGTTCCGTCCACGTGCGGGATGATCTTGAGCAGGAAGTTGGGCGCGGCCAGCGAGGCCAGCACGGCCTGGTGATCCGCTGCGCGATGCTTGAAGCCCATGGTGCCCTTGGCCACGCGCACCTTGCCGTAATCGAGCGTGCCGACCAGCGTGTCGATCTCGGTTTCCAGCACAGGACTGGCGAGTTTCTTGGGAAAGCCCCACAGCTCGCGCCCACCGGCAATCGGCGGATGATCATTCAAGTACATCGAATGCACATAGCCGCCGTGCTGCCCCTCGAAACTGACGGGAATGACCTGGCCCGATTCGGTGTAGTCGCCAAAGCCGGTGGAGTCAGGCATGCGGATGAATTCGTACTTGACCAACGGTTCAGTCACCTGCAGCGGCTCAGGCACCACGGCGCGCAATGCATCCATGTCGGTGCGGTAGGTGATGACCAGAAACTCGCGGTCGACGAAACGGTAAGGCCCCAGCGGAAACGCGGGGCTGGTCAACGGCATGGCGAAGGCGTTGGCCTTCACGTCGGCAATCTTCATGGCAGCAGTGCTCCTGGCAGCCTGCCCGCACAGTGCGCCGTGGCCCGCGCGGACCGGTATCGGTGGGTACAGCAGGTCCACCCGTTCCGGCAAAGCCGGAACGGGGCACAGCGACTTACTGCATGTACCAGCCGTGGCTGACCACGATGGACTGGCCGGTGAGCGCCGCCGACGGGAACGTCGCCAGGTACAGCGCCGTCTGCGCGATGTCGTCCACGGTGGTGAATACGCCATCCACCGTGTCCTTGAGCATCACGTTCTTGATCACCTCGTCCTCGCTGATGCCCAGCTCCTTGGCCTGCTCGGGAATCTGCTTCTCCACCAGCGGCGTGCGCACGAAGCCGGGGCAGATCACGTGCGAGCGCACGTTGTGGGCCGCGCCTTCCTTCGCCAGCGTGCGGGCCAGGCCGAGCAGGCCGTGCTTGGCGGCGACGTAGGCGGACTTGAGCTTGGAAGCTTCGTGCGAATGCACCGAGCCCATGTAGATCACGACGCCGCCGCGATCATCCTTGTACATGTGCTTGAGCGCGGCGCGCGTGGTGAGAAAACCGCCGTCGAGATGGATGGCGAGCATCTTCTTCCAGTCCGCGTAGGAGAACTGGTCGATGGGGTTGATGATCTGGATGCCGGCGTTGGAGATCAGGATGTCCAAATGACCGAACTCGGCGACCACCTTGTCGGTGCCGGCGTTGACGGCCGCTTCGTCCGTCACGTCCATCGCAATGCCGATGGCCTTGCCGCCCGCCGCGTTGATCTCGGCGGCGGCCGCATCGGCGGCCTGCTGGTTGATGTCGGCGATGGCCACGGCCGCGCCATTTTTCGCATAGAGCTCGGCGATTGCCTTGCCGAGGCCACTGGCCGCGCCAGTGATGAGTGCCACCTTGCCGTCGAGACTTGCCATAACCACTCCTGTCGATGGGGAACGGGGAAAGCAGAAACGGAATCAGGTTGTGTGACCGATGCCGTCGTTGACGACACAGGCTGTCACAGCTCGTGGGTGGGCAGCCATGCGACGAATGGACAAATCAGCCAAGTCTCTCCTACTCCGTCATTCCGGCGTAGGCCGGAATCCAGTAGCCGACGCAATCGGCTTTCGCGAGTGGTTTATCGGATTTCTTCGCGAAAACCGTGCGATACCGCTACTGGATTCCGGCCTGCGCCGGAATAACGAGCTAAAGAGCGATGCGTTATGCCTTACCGCCTCAGCGCACACCCTCGGAAAGGTAGGTATAGCCGGTCAATCCTTCGTTCAATGTGACGAACAACTGTTCCGCCGCCTCGCCTTCCACGCCGGCAGCGGCGATGCGCTCGCGGTAGCTGCGGCGCAGAGCGTCCAGGTCGTAGCCCACGTAGTCGAGCATCAGGTCGGTGGTGTCGCCGCGGCGCTTGTGCGCGAAAACATACGAATCGCTATCGACGCGCACGTTCACCGCGTCGGTGTCGCCGAACAGGTTGTGGATGTCGCCCAGCGTTTCCTGGTACGCGCCGACCATGAAGATGCCGAGGCGGTAGCTTTCGTCGTCCTTCAGTGCGTGCAGCGGCAGGCTCACGTCCACGCCTTCGGCGTCGACGTAGTCGTCGATGCGGCCGTCGGAATCGCAGGTGAGGTCCACGATCACGCCGCGGCGGGTGGGTTCTTCGTTCAAGCGCGCGATGGGCGCGATCGGGAAGATCTGGTCGATGGCCCAGATGTCCGGCACGGATTCGAACACGGAGAAGTTGACGAAGTACTTGTCCACCAGCTTCTCGTCCAGCTCGTCCAGCGCCTGGCGATGCGAGCGCTCGGCCGGCAGCAGGCGCGTGCGCACTGCGTTGGCGATGGCGTAGTACATGTCGTCCAGGCGCGCGCGGTCTTCCAGGTTCAACTGGCCCAGCGCGTACAGCGCCTGGCCTTCGGCCAGGTGGTGCTGCGCTTCGTGGAACAGTTCCAGCGCGGGACGCTGGTCCAGTTCGTCCCAGGTTTCGCGCAGGCGTCGCAGCACGGCGGGCTCGTGCTCGTGTGCCGTGGGGATGTTGCCGGCCGGCACTTCTTCCACCTCGGTCACGTTCACCACCATCACGGCGTGGTGCGCGGTCATGGCGCGGCCGGCTTCGGTGATGATGTGCGGCGCGGGCAGGTTGGCTTCCGCCACGGCCTCGGCCAGCGACTGCACGATGGTGGAGGCGTACTGCTCGATGGAGTAGTTGATGGAGTTGTGGCTGCGCGAGCGCGAGCCTTCGTAGTCCACGCCCAGGCCGCCGCCGACGTCGACGATGTCCAGCGGCACGCCCAGGCGCTTGAGTTCCACGAAATAGCGCGTGGCTTCGCGCATGCCGTTGGCGATGTCGCGTACGTTGGAAATCTGCGAGCCCATGTGGAAGTGCTGCAGCTTCAGCGTGTGCTTGAGGCCGGCCTTTTCCAGGCGCTCCACCAGCGTGAGCACCTGGCTGGGCGAGAGGCCGAACTTGCCCTTGTCGCCGCCTGTGTTCTGCCACTTGCCCGCGCCGATGGAGGCCAGGCGCACGCGCACGCCGAGCAGCGGCTCGACGTTCAGGGCCTTGGCTTCGGTGAAGACGTGGTCGAGCTCGGAGAGTTTCTCGATCACGATATGCACGCGCAGGCCCAGCTTGCGGCCGATCAACGCGAGGCGGATGTATTCGCGGTCCTTGTAGCCGTTGCAGATCACGATGCTGCCGGGGCGCGCCATCGCCAGCACGGCCATCAGCTCGGGCTTGGAGCCAGCCTCGAGGCCAAAGCCGTGTTCGCCCGCGGCCACCAGCTCGCCGGCCACGCCGCGCTGCTGGTTCACCTTGATCGGATAGACGGCCGTATAGCCGCCCTGGTAGCTCCACTCGCCGATGGCCTTGGCGAAGGCGTCCTGCAAACGCTTCAAACGATCGGCGAGGATGTCCGGGAAACGGACCAGCAGCGGCAGCCGCAGACCTTCGGCGCGGGCGCGGTCCACAATGGCCGGCAGCGACAGGGCCGGGCCCTTGGCACCGTGCGGGCGCATCACGATGTGGCCGGCGTCGTCCACGTCCACGTAGCCGTCGCCCCAGTGCGGGACGGCGTAGGTATGGCGGGCAGCGTCGATGTTCCAGTGCTTCGACATGGAGGGTTCCTTGTTCGGCGGGTATTACACCCTGGACATGTCGTCGCAGCGGCGGAGCCTTGACGAAACAAAGTCAGCCGGCCGGAAGCCTCGCACGCCGCGGGGCCGGACTGACCTGGGAACCGGAAACCGCGTGGCGCGGCGGTTCGGACGGCTATTGTAACGGCCTCTTGTGACAATGTGCCGAAGATCGCCCCGGCCCCCGGCCGCCCCGGGGACCCCGTTCGGCTACAATTCCCGTTCTTTGAACCCATCGATCGTCAGGAACATCCCCATGTCGCAGCACCCCAGCTGGTTCACCGAAGCCCACCAGGCCTCCGGCTCCTCCATCGGCTACCGCGTGGAGAAGCTGCTGCACGCCGAGAAAACCCCGCTCCAGACCATCGAGATCTACCAGACCACCGATTGGGGCAATCTGATGGTGATCGACGGCTGCGTGATGCTGACCAGCCGCGACAACTTCCTCTATCACGAGATGATGACCCACCCGGCGCTGTTCACCCATGCGCGCGCCAAGCGCGTGGTGATCATCGGCGGCGGCGACTGCGGCACGCTGCGCGAGGTGCTCAAGCACGAGGAAGTGGAACACGCCGTGCAGGTGGAGATCGACGAGCGCGTGACGCGCCTGGCCGAGCAGTACTTCCCGGAACTGTGCGACGCCAACAACGATCCGCGCGCCGAGCTGCTGTTCATCGACGGCATCAAGTACATGGCCGAGGCGGAGCCCGAATCGCTGGACCTGATCATCGTCGACTCGACCGATCCGGTCGGGCCGGCCGAGGGCCTGTTCAACGCCGCCTTCTACGCCAGCTGCTACAAGGCGCTGCGCCACGGCGGCATCCTGGTGCAGCAGTCGGAATCGCCGATTGCCCATCTGGAGCTGATCAAGTCCATGCGTTCGGCCATGCGCACCGCCGGCTTCAGCGCGGTGAAGACCCTGCCGTTCCCGCAGCCGTGCTACCCGACCGGCTGGTGGAGCTGCACCATGGTGCGCAAGGGCGGCGACCTGGCCGGCTTCCGCGAGCGCGGCGCGCTGAGCAAGAACTTCCCCACCCGCTATTACAACGCCGATATCCACAAGGCGGCGCTGGCGCAGCCGGAATTCATGCGCGAAGCGCTGGGCGAATAAGCCACTCCTGTGTCACCGGAAAACCGGCGTGGCCTCCACGCCGGTTTTTTCTTGCCTCCCCAACCCCTGGCAGAACCTGCCGACGGTCAGAACAAGGTCTGGCGAGGCTTGGGCAGCAGCACCAGCACCAGCGTGGCCAGCGGCCCGAACACCAGCGACAGCAGGAACCACAGCAGGCCGCTGCGGTTCTTGCCCTGGGCCAGGCCGGCGTTGATCAGTGCCAGCGTGCCCCAGCCCACGAACCAGGGTGCGGCGCGGCCATCGGCCAGTACGGAAAGATTGTTCACGTGGTTTTCTCCTGTGCTGCGCAGGATGACGTGTCACCCCGGGGCGTCGCGAAGCGGCCATGCTAACAAGGCAGGACGCGTTCTCCCGCCCTGTGCGTCCCGCGGATCAGGCGAGCTTAATCCTTGGGCGTTATCCTGATTGTTGGCTTTGTGTAAGGACCACTCGATGCTTGGACGGCGCCTTCTTTCGTTCGCCCTGTTGCTGGCCGCGGCTTCTGGCCCGGCGCTGGCAGCCAAGACCCCTGCCAATCCCGATGCGCAGCAGGCCGCCCGCCACAAGGCGCTGCTGCAATACCAGAAGGATCTGGTCAGCGTGACTGCCACGCAGGCGGACCCGATTCCCCTGATGGGCGCCGCCCTGCTCGCCCGGCCGCTGCAGGACCAGCCGGATTTCAACAGCTACCACACCCTGATCGACCGGGCCGCCGCGGCCCAGGGCGCGGGCCCGGAGATCAGCTGGGTGCAGCTGAGCGACTGCGACGCCAAGGCCCAGGACTGCCCCAATACCGATGCGCTGGCCAAGCTGGTGCAGCAGGCGCCGGACAACGCCGCCGTGTGGCTGCTCAAGCTGGGCCAGGACATCCGCGACGGCAAGAACGACGACGCCCGCCAGGATCTGGCCAAGGCCGCCGCCGCCAAGGTCTACGACGACTACACCGGCGCCACCCTCAAGGCGCTGTCCAACACGGTGACCACCTTGCCCCCGCCGACCAACGTCGTGGGCCCGCTGTCGTCCATGAACGGCGCGGACGTGCAGCTGGCCCTGGTGTTCGGCCTGGCTGAAGGCCAGCCCCAGCCAGCCCTGCAGGCCACCTCCCGTCTGTGCGAAGAAAATGCCGACAAGCCCAGCGTGAAGGCCGACTGCCTCAAGCTGGGCAAGCTGCTGGAATGGGGCTCGAGCCCGCTGGCGCGTTCGCTGGGCCTGCACCTGCGCGAGGTGCTGGACGATGACACGGCCCAGCAGGAAGACGCCAAGCGCCTGCGCCGCAACTTGGTGTGGCAGGTGCAAAGCTTTTCGCAGCTCTCCATGCGCGCCAAGGGCGACACATCCATCGCCCAGCACCTGCTCAAGCTCGCCCGCAGCGGCGGCACGCAGATGAGCCTGGTACTCACCGCCCTGCACGACTACAACATGCCGGTGGACGCGCCATCGGACTGGGAGCCGGGCAAGGCCGGCTGATCCCGTCGATGCTTCCATGGCACGGGCATCGTTTCGCGATGCCCGTGCTTGCATCGGCTCCCCGGCCATCATGTAGGCTTGGCCCCGGCTTGGACACTGGGGCGGCATCATGCTGACGGTACTGGTAGCAAGCAGCAAAGGCGGTTGTGGCAAGAGCACGCTGGTCACGCAACTGGCCTCGCATTGGGCGCAGGATGGCAAGCACACGGCCATCGTCGACGCCGACCGGCAGCAGTCCGGTTTCCGCTGGGCGGCCAACCGCCCCGACAACGTTCCCGGCGTGCTGGCCATCGAAGGCGGCCGCAAGGCGCTGGAGAAGATCCCGCCCGACACGCAGCGCGTGCTGATCGACACGCCCGCCGGCTCGCAGGAGCGCGACCTGGAGCCGTATCTGGAAAAGGCCGACGTGGTGCTGGTGCCGGTGCTGCCATCCACCTTCGACCTCGATGCCACGTTCGGCTTCCTGGAGGAACTCCGCCAGGTCAACCGCATCAAACGAGGCAAGCTGCCCGTGGGGCTGGTGGGCAACCGCCTCAAGCCGTGGACCAACGCCAGCCAGGACGCCATGGCCCAGCTGTCGGAGCAGGCGCCGTTCCCGGTCGTGGCGCAGCTGCGCGACAGCCAGGCCTATGTATTGCTGGCCGCCCTCGGCAAGGGCATCTTTGACTACGCTTCGGAAAACGTCCGGAGCCACCAGGAGGACTGGAAACACCTCCTGCGCTGGATCAAGCGCCAGCATTGATTACGCGTGATACACCGGCCGTACGACCTGGGAGCCACACATGCACGAACTCATCCTGTTGCGACACGCCGAAGCTCAGCCGGCCGCCTCCGGTGCCAGTGACCAGAACCGGCGCCTGAGCGGGCGCGGGGAGGCGGAAGCGAAGGCCGCCGGCAAATGGCTGGCGTCGCACGGAGTGAAGCTCGACCGCGTGCTGTGCTCGCCCTCCGAACGCACCCGCGCCACCGCCGAACTGGCGCTCAGCGCCTACGGCAAGGCGCCGGCCACCGAGTACGCCGACGACATCTACGAAGCCACGCCCGGCGAACTGCTGGCCCTGCTCGACCAGCATGGCGACGCCGGCACGGTGATGCTGGTGGGCCACAATCCCGGCATCGAGCGGCTGGTGGCCCTGCTGGTGGAAGGCCGTTCCGACGAATTCCGCGGCATGCCGCCGGCCGGCCTGGCGGTGCTGCATCTCAATGGCGCGCTGGAACCGGGCAACGCCCGCCTGGATGCCTTCTGGTCGCCATGACCCGTTCCCCATGACGCTACCGTTCGCCAGCTGTTGCCTGCTGCTGTTGTTGCTGACCGTGCAGCCGGTGCAGGCGGCGGACTATCGCATCGACCCCGCGCGATCCCACGCCGATTTCGGCGTGAAGCTGTTCTGGCTCAGCCAGATCAGCGGCCGCTTCCAGGAAATCGACGGCGACGTGACCCTGAGCCAGTTGCACGACACGGCCACCGTCGATGCCCGCATCACCGTCGACAGCATCCACATGGGTTCCGAGCGCATCCGTCGCTGGGTGCTGGCGCCGGAATTTTTCGACGCATCGCGCTTTCCTTCGATCCACTTCGTGTCCGAACCCATCTCGCTGGCCATGCTGGAGAAAGGCGGCGACCTCGACGGCACGCTGACCCTGCGCGGCGTCACCAAGCCCGCGCACTTCGAGGTGCTTCCCTCGCATTGCCCGCTGGAGGCGCCGCAGCAGTGCGTGATCTCCGTGCGCGGCACCATCCAGCGCAGTGATTTCGGCATGAGCGCCCACCACACGGCCATTTCCGACCAGGTGCAGCTGGGCATGATGATCAGCCTGGACTACGCCCGGCGTTAAGCGGGAATAGGAACGATCTCCCGTATCATCGCGGCATGCGCCAGCGATGGATCGCCGTCTATGCCCTGCTTCTAGCGATCCTGATGCTGTCGGGATGCAGCGTGTCGCCGACACGCATCCATCGCGCGGACGCGGTGGTGGCCAGCAGCGTGCAGCGCCAGCTGGACTGCGACCGCGACGACCACTGCCCCATCGACTCCCCGCTGCTGGACGCCGCCCAGCAGGCCATGGCCGACTCCACGCCCGAGCAACCGGTGCACGTGGTCACCTTGCTCAACGACAGCGAAGCGGCGATGGTCGCGCGGCTCAACCTGATCCGCGCCGCCCAGCACAGCATCGACGTGCAGACCTACATCTGGGATCAGGACGATGCCGGCCAGCTGGTGCTCAACGAGCTGATCAAGGCCGCCCGGCGCGGTGTGAAGGTGCGCATTCTCGCCGACCAGCTGTTCTCCTTCGGTGACCCGGTGCTGCTGGAACGGCTCGCCACCGTGCACCAGAACCTGGAGATACGCCTGTACAACCCGACCTTCCACGAGGCGCAGACCTCGGTGGTGGAGTTCAGCGCGAGCATCGTGTGCTGTTTCATGACCTTCAACCAGCGCATGCACAACAAGCTGCTGCTGGTCGACAACCTGATCGGCATCACCGGCGGGCGCAATTACCAGGATCGCTATTTCGACTGGGACAACGACTTCGACTACGTCGACCGCGACGTGATGGTCGGCGGGCCGGCGGCGCGCAAGATGGCGTCGAGCTTCGAGACCTTCTGGAACCACAAGCGCTCCACGCCGCTGACGCACCTGCGCGACGTGAACCGCCATCTGCTGGACGACAGCCACCCCGGTCCGCTGCCCGAGCCGCATTACCTACATCCGCAACGCTTGGCGCGCGTGCAGGAGGAAGCCGGCGACGGCGACTGGATCGACGATGTACTGGTGTCGGACACGCTGCGCACCGGCCGCGTGGATTTCTTCAGCGACCTGCCGGCCAAGACCGACCAGCCGGACAAGCGCGGCGCCCGCGAATTCACCGCGCACCTCATGCGCATGGTCGGCGCCGCGCAGCACGAGGTGGTACTGCAGACGCCGTACCTGGTGATGAGCGACCGCGCCAAGGCCATCTTCGAACGGCTGCACCAGGGCGACTCGCCGCCGCGCATCGTGGTGTCGACCAACTCGCTCGCCTCGACCGACGCCTTCGCGGTGTATGCGCTCTCGTACAAGCACCGCAAGCGCTATCTCAAGGATTACGGCTTCGAGATCTACGAGATGAAGCCGCACGCACAGGGGCCGGCGGAAGCCAACGCCGAGTCAGCCGCCGACGATGGCCCGCCGCCGTCCGCCACGCCCGCCGGCACGCTGCCGAAGCGCCGCGTCGGCACCGAGCGCGGCCTGCTCGGCAGCCGCAGCAGCGGACGCCGCAACCGTCCCGCGCCACTGACCACGCCGGGTCGCCGCTTCGGCCTGCACGCCAAATCCATCGTGGTGGACGACGACTTCGCGATGGTGGGCTCGCACAACTTCGATCCGCGCTCGGACCACTACAACACCGAGGCCGGCGTGATCGTGTACGACGCGCGTTTCGCCAGCGCGCTGCGCGAAAGCATCCTGCGCGATACGCGGCCGGAAAACGCCTGGGTGATCGCGCCACGCCAACAGAGCAGCCTGAGCATGGCCATCGGCGACGTATCCGCCAGCCTGCCCATCTTCGACCTGTGGCCCTACCGCTACGCCACCAGCTACGACCTCAAGGCCGGCTGCACACCGATGCGCCCCAGCGACCCGGCCTTTTTCAGCTGCTACACGCCGGTCGGCGACTTCCCCGATGTCGACGTATCGCCCAAGTTGATCTACACGCGGCTGATCACGGCGTTCGGTGCGGGGGCGCAGGGTGTGCTGTGAGGGCGAGGAGTGAGTGAAGAGGAGTGAGAAAATAGAGAAGGGCGCGGGCTCTCTCTCGTTTCTCACTTCTCTTCACTCACTCCTGGGCTCTCGTCAAAGCGCATCGTGAGCAGGCCGCTCAGGCCATCGGGATGACCGCTCGGCACGGCGAAGCGCCAGCGCTCAGCCGTGCGCAGGGCGCGGTCATCCAGTCCCGTGTTGCCGCTGGATTCGGCCACCGTGGCCTGGTTCACCCGGCCTTGGCCATCGATGGTGAGCTGCAGCACCACCCGGCCGCTGGCGAAAGCCGTGCGTTGAAACCACGCGGCTGGCAACGGCGGCATGTCGATCGGCGTGAGGGTCGGCAAGGTCTCCGCTGGGCGTGCCGCCGCGGCCGTGGACCGCGTGGGAGCAACCGCCGTCATCGGTTCGCGCGATGCGGGAGGGCGGGCATGGCGCCGCAGCATCATGCGCACCTTATCGGTGCGCGCGGCCGACGTGGCCGGCGGCCCGGCCCAGTCGCCGGTGAGTGTGCTCAGCCACGCGGTGCCGGCCACGCCGATGGCCAGCGCGAGCAGGCTCAGGCTGGCGGTGGTGCGCAGGCGGAACATCGGAGGGACGGCGGCGAGCGAGCCCGCTCAGCGTTCGAGGATGGCGGTGACGCCCATGCCGCCGGCCGTGCAGATGGAAATCAGGCCGCGGCCCGAACCCTTCTGCTCCAGCAACTTGGCCAGCGTGGCGACCACGCGTGCGCCGGTGGCCGCGAACGGGTGGCCCGCCGCCAGGCTGGAGCCGTTGACGTTGAGCCTGGCCGGATCGATCGCGCCCAGCGGCTGGTCCAGGCCCAGGCGGTTCTTGCAGTAGTCCGCGCTTTCCCACGCGCGCAGCGTGCACAGCACCTGCGCCGCGAAAGCTTCGTGGATCTCGTAGAAATCGAAGTCCTGCAGGGTCAGGCCATGGCGCGCCAGCATGCGCGGCACGGCCACGGTGGGCGCCATCAGCAGGCCCTCGCCGTGCACGAAATCCACGGCGGCCACTTCCGCGTCGCGGAACCAGGCCTGCACCTTCAGGCCACGCCTGGCGGCCCACTCCTCGGTGCCCAGCAGCACGGCGGCGGCGCCATCGGACAACCCCGTGGAATTGCCCGCCGTGAGCGTGCCGTGGCCGGAGGTCTTGTCGAAGGCCGGCTTGAGCGCGGCCAGCTTCTCCAGCGTGCTGTCCGGACGCAGGAAGCCGTCGCGTTTCAAACCGCGGAACGGCACCACCAAATCATCGAAGAAACCGGCCTCGTACGCGGCGGCGAGCTTGTGGTGGCTCTCCAAGGCCAGCTGATCCTGCGCCTGGCGGCCGATGTGCCACTCCTTGGCCATCTTCTCGCAGTGGTCGCCCATCGACATGCCGGTGCGCGGCTCGGCCACGCCCGGGAAGGCCGGCTTGAACTCCTTCAGCGAGAAGCCCTGGGTGGCGGCGCGCAGCTTGTCCTGCCAGCTCTTGGCGCGGTTGACGGCGAGCAGGCGCTTGCGCAGGCGCTCGCTGAGCACGATGGGCACGTCGCTGGTGGTGTCCGAGCCGCCCGCAATGCCGGCCTCGATCTGCCCGGTGGCGATCTTGTTGGCGATGATGATGGCGTTGTCCAGCGAGGTGCCGCAGGCGCGGGCCGTGGTGATGGCCGGCGTGGTGGGCTTGAGGCCGGAGGAAAGCACCGCCTCGCGGGCCAGGTTCCACTCGGAGGAGTGCTTGATCACCGCACCCATGGCCACTTCGCCCAGCTCCTCGCCGTGCAGGCCGTACCGCTCCACCAGTGACCCAAGCACTTTTACCGACATGCCGAAGTTGCCGACGTCGGCGTAGGCGGTGTTGTTGCGGCAGAACGGGATACGTACGCCGCCGATCACACCGACGCGCTTGAGCGTGTTTTCCATGGCTGGAGCAGTCCAAGATCCGAAAAAACCGAGTCGTCAAGGCTAACCCGGCCGGATAGCGCGCGGAAGCCCAAAAGTCCCCAAATGCTAGAATTCGGTTCCTTACTGTTCGGGTTCGTGATCCGTGGAAGCACAAACGCTCGTCGCCCTCCCCGTGGTTCTCGCGCTGGAGCTGTCCGGGGGCGACGTCCCCGCCCGCCGCACCCTGACCCGCGACGAAGCCGCCGAGCTGGCCGCGCTGGTCGCCGCCGACCTGCACACCTTGGTGCCCCAGGTGGACGAGGCCCGACTGGCCGTGGCCGGCGCGCTGTTCGATGCTGTGGAGCTGCTGCGCCCCGGTTTCCCGGTGTGGGCCACGCTGGACGAACTGGCCCGCCGCGTGCCGCGCGGCCACGTGGAGAACGTGGTGGCCTTCGGCACCCATGAGGGCCGCATGCCTGCGCAGCCGCTGGAGCCGGAAGCCGCCTTCGCCGATGGCCCGATGCGCCTGCTGCCGATCTCGCTGCTCGCGCCCGAATCCATCGCCGAAAGCCTGGCGGAAAAGCTGGAAGTGGAACTGGTGGGCCGCGGCGAAGCCGGTGCGCGCACCGCCGACTGGTTCATGCGCACGCTCGGCATCCGGCTGGAGCACGCGCGCTACCTCAGCCGCAACGACCTGCTGGCGCTGACCTGCGTGCAGTACGAACACGTCAACCTCGCGCCGCTGTGGACGCTGCTGGAGGCGGCCCTGCTCACGCCGTATCGCGACGAATCCACCCTGAGCGCGCGCGGCCTCGCGCTGCGCTATCACGATGGCAAGGTGGAGGCGCAGTCTCCGTCCGCATGGCTGCGAGCGCAGTCCGGCGACCCGAACCAGCGCGCGCACGACTTCGCGGGCGCCGTGTTCGAACTGCGCCAGTACGCCGCGCTGCTCGATGCGCATCACCTTCCGCTGAAGCTCGCCGATGGCGAACCCGCCGCGGGTTTCTTGCTCGAGACTTTCGGTGGCACCGACGCCGGCTATGACGCGCCCGCGCTCTACGCCCACGAAGCACCCGGCCTGGGCGTGGTGGCGGTGACGCTGGCGCAGCGTGGCGAGGGCGGCCGGGCGCGCGTGCTCGCGCACGGTTACCCGCTGCATCCGAAGGCCTTGGGTCCGCTGGTGGCGCAGCTGTCGGACCGCTACGGCATCTCACCGGATCTGCACGCGCTGGGCCGCATCCTGCTCGACGCGAACGGCGAACTGGGCGCGCCGGCCGACGCCTTGCACTGAGGATGAACGCGACCCGGCGCCAATGCGGCCGGGACCACTGCACTGTCGACCTCACTTGGCGCATGATGCGCCGGTGAGGCGCGGGGGTGCGCCAGCGGGCCGTAACCCAGATGCGCCAAACCGATCACGAGTTCGTCCCTGCAGGAGGCGAGGCCCAATGGCCCGCCCATGTACTGCAAGGCGCACCCGCGCTGATCACCTACATCGACCCGCAACGCCGCTTCCGCTTCGCCAACGCCACCCATCGCGCCTGGCTCGGCATCGATCCACAGCGCATGGTCGGCCGCACCGTGGGCGAGATACTCGGCGACTGGAACCTTGAGCGCGCCGGCGGCTGCCTCGACCAGGCGCTCGCCGGCGAACCCACGGTGTACGAGGGCGAGCTGTTCGCCGGAGCCGCGCGCGTCTACGTGCACGGCAACTTCCAGCCCGACATCGACGAAGACGGCAACGTGCGCGGCGTGTTCACCGTGTTCATCGACATCACGGCGCGGCACGCCCTGGAGCTGCAGCTGCGCGAGAGCGAGCAGCGTTTCTTCGGCGCGTTCCAGCATGCGCCCATCGGCATGGCCCTGGTCACCAGCGACGGCCACATGCTGCGCGTCAACGCCGCCCTGTGCGACATGCTCGGCTACAGCGAGCAGGAGCTGCTCGCCCGCGCCCTGCCCGACCTCACCCACGTGGACGACCTGCCCGCATCGCGCGAGCTGTCGCGTTCGCTGCGCGAAGGCCGGCGCGAGACCTATCAGCTGGAGAAGCGCTACATCCACCGCGACGGCCACGTCGTGCACGTGCTGCTCAACGTATCGGCGGTGCGTCCGATGAATGGCGAGGCCAATCATGCGGTGGCGCAGATCCTCGACATCAGCCAGCGCAAGGCCTACGAGGAAGCGCTGTTCCGTGAGCGCGAGCTGGCCGAGGTGACGCTGCGCTCCATCGGCGACGCCGTGATCACCACCGACCTGCAGCACCGGGTGACCTCGCTCAACCCCATCGCCGAGGCGATGACGGGCTGGAGCCAGGCCGAAGCCGTCGGCCGGCCGATGAGTGAAGTGTTCCGCCTGATCGACAGCCGCACCCGCGAGCCCTTGCACAGCCCGCTGCTGGATGCGATCGCGCGCGACGCCATCGTCGAGCTGAAGGGCAATGCCGTGCTGCTTCATCGCAACGGTTTCGAAACGCCCATCGAGGATTCGGCCGCCTCTATCCACGATCACGCCGGCAGCGTCATCGGCGGCGTGCTGGTGTTCCACGACGTGAGCGAAACGCGCGCGCTGGCGCTGAAGATGGCGCACCTGGCGCAGCACGACACGCTCACCGGCCTGCCCAACCGCAGCCTGCTGCAATCGCGCCTGGAGCAGGTGCTGGTGGCCGCCGTGCGCCGCCACGACGAGGCGGCGCTGCTGCACCTGGACATCGACCACTTCAAGCAGATCAACGACGCGCTGGGCCATGCCGCGGGCGACGAACTGCTGCGCGCCTTCGCCGAACACCTGCGCCACCATCTGCGCAACGAGGACACCGTCAGCCGCATCGGCGGCGACGAATTCGTGGTGGTGCTGTCGCACGTGGACGGACGCACCGGCGCCAGCCAGCTGTGCGAGAAGCTGATGCGCCTGTGGCAGGCATCGCCCGCCAGCAAGATGGGCGAATTCAACATCACCTTCAGCGTGGGCATCAGCGTGTATCCCGATGATGCGCTCGACGCCGAGGCCATGTTGCGCAACGCCGACATCGCCATGTACGAAGTGAAGATGAAGAACCGCGACGACTATCGCTTCTTCACCCCGCAGATGAGCGAGTTGCCCGCCGCGCGCCTGCGCATCGAGCAGGACCTGCGCCGCGCGCTCAAGCGCGGCGAACTGGAACTGCACTACCAGCCCAAGGTCGACGCGCGTTCCGGCGCCATCGTCGGCGCCGAAGCGCTGTTGCGCTGGCAGGTGGACGGACGCGACATCTACATGCCCGACCAGTTCATCCCGGTGGCCGAGGAATGCGGCCTGATCGTGCCCATCGGCGAATGGGTGGTGCGCGAGGCCTGCCGCCAGGCCGGCGAGTGGTATCGCGCGGGCAAACCGATTGTGGTGGCGGTGAACGTGGCGGCGCCGCAGTTCCAGCATCCGGGCTTCCACGCCACGCTCAAGCAGGCGTTGGAAGACGCCCAGCTGCCGCCATCGTTGATCGAGCTGGAACTGACCGAGCGCATGGTGATGTCCGCCGGCGACCAGAGCCGCGCGCTGATGCAGGGCATCAAGGACCTGGGCGTGAGCCTGGCGCTGGACGATTTCGGCACCGGCTACTGCAGCCTGTCATACCTGAAGTACTTCCCCATCGACGCGCTCAAGATCGACCGCACCTTCGTGCGCGACATCGCCATCGACGCGGACAACGCCGCCATCACCGATGCCATCATCACCATGGCGCGCGGGCTGGACATGAACGTGGTGGCCGAAGGCGTGGAAACCGCCGCGCAGGCCGAGCATCTGCGCCGGGCCGGCTGCTCGCTGCTGCAGGGCTTCCTGTTCGGCACGGCGATTCCGCCGGAGGAATTCAGCCTGCAGCTGCTGGTTGCCTGAGCGCCTTTTCGAAATCTCGCGTGAGCGAGCGGTCACTCCTCACCGTCATTCCAATGACGGTGAGGGATACAGGCGTTTGCGCGAGATGTTGAACGCGTCGTGACGCAAATTGCTCGCCCAAGGCCTGCACGCCATCCGTCAAAACTCCGCTTCGTACATGAAGTAGTGGCAGCGCTCCATGCCCAGGCCCGCATACGTGCGCTGCGCCCGTTCGTTTTCCGTTTCCACGTACAGGCGCAAACCCACCGCGCCGGCCTGTGCCGCGCGCTGTTTGGCGTCTTCATAGAGCTGGCGGAACACGCCCTCGCGGCGCGCGGATTCCACCACGTACACGCTCTGGATCCACCAGAAATCGCCGGCGCGCCAGTCGCTCCATTCGTAGGTCACTAGCAGGCAACCCACGGGTTCGCCGCTGCGCTCCGCCACGAGGTAGAAGCCGCGGCGAGGCTCGTCGAACACGGCGGTGACGCCGCGCTCGAGCACGGCGGGGTCCAGCGGCTTGTTTTCGGTTTCCCACGCCATGGCCCGGTTCCATTGCGCGATGTTCGCAATGTCGGCGCGGGTGGCGGTGCGGACGGTGATGCTCATCGATGCTCTCTCATGACTTGGACGGCCGCCGCGAACGCGACGAACCCAGCTTGCGCGTAAGGGTGTTGCGGCCCACGCCCAATGCAGCGGCGGCGTGCTGGCGATGGCCTTCGTGGGTTTCCAACGCGACCTGTAACAGGGTCTGGTCCAGCGCTTCGCGGGCGCGCGTGTGAATGTCCACTTCGCCATCCGCCAGCGCCTGCGTGGCCCATTCGCGCAGGGCGTCGGTCCAGCCGCCGGCCGTGCCGCCCGCGCCAGTCGTACCCAGATCCGAAGGCAGGATCTCGTTGCCCGGCGCCATCACGGCAAGGCGGCGACACAGATTTTCCAGCTCGCGCACGTTGCCGGGAAAATCCCGTTGTCCGATCGCCTTCAACGCCGCCTTGGAGAAGCGCTTCGGCGGTAGTCGAAGTTCCTGCGCCGCGCTGGCGAGAAAGTGCTGCGCGAGCAGCGCAATGTCGCTGCGGCGCTGGCGCAGCGGCGGCAATTCGATGCGCACCACGTCGAGGCGATGCTTGAGGTCCGCGCGAAACTGGCCCGCGGCCACGCGCGCATCCAGATCCTGATGCGTGGCGGCGATGATGCGCACGTTGCCGCGGATCAACTCGCGGCCGCCCACGCGATAGAACTCGCCACCCGCCAGCACGCGCAGCAGGCGCGTCTGCAAGGCCAGTGGCATGTCGCCGATTTCGTCGAGAAACAGCGTGCCGCCTTCGGCCTGCTCGAAACGGCCCGCGTGGCGACGCGTGGCGCCGGTGAAGGCGCCGGCCTCGTGGCCGAACAGTTCGCTTTCCAGTAATTCGCTGGGGATGGCCGCCGTGTTGAGCGCGACGAAGGGTTTGTCGCGCCGCGCGCTTTCCTCATGCAGCGCACGTGCCACCAGCTCCTTGCCAGTGCCGGTTTCGCCGGTGATGAGCACGTTGAGGTCGCTTGCCGCCACGCGGCCGATCACGCGGAACACCTCGCGCATGGCCGGGCTTTCGCCGAGCAACGCGTGCGTCGGCGCAGGCGATACCACGGGCGCCGCCGCGGCGGGTACGTCGGCCAGCGCGCGCTGCACGGCGGCCACGGCCTGATCCAGATCGAACGGCTTGGCCAGATAATCCACCGCGCCGGCGCGATACGCCGCCGCCGTCGTGGCCACGTCGGTGAACGCGCTCATCACGATGACGGGCCCCGCACCCTGCGCCTTGAACGCGGCGACCAGGGCGAGGCCGTCTTCGCCCGGCATGCGCACGTCGGTCAACAGCAATGCTGGGGATGATTGGCGCAAGGCCGCGCGCACTTCTTCCGCATCGCCAAACTCGCGCGCCGGCAGGCCGGCATCGCGCAATGCCTCGGCCAGCACGAAGCGGACGCCGCGATCGTCGTCGGCGATCCAGATCTCGGAACCAGGCTCAGTCGTCATGCGAGCGCCCCATGGGCAGATAGAGGGAGAACGTGGTTTCGCCGACACGTCCCAGATGACGCAGTTCGCCGCCGTGCTCGCGCGCGATCTCGCGCGCCAGCGCCAGCCCGAGCCCGCTGCCGTCGGCACGGCCGGACACCAGCGGCTCGAAGAGCGTGTCGCGCAGATGCGCGGGCACGCCCGGGCCGTCGTCGATCACGTCCACGCGCAACGCCATGCGCGCCATGCGCTCACCCAACCGCACCGCAGCCTCCGCACGCGTGCGAAACGTCAGCGTGCGCGCGCCGGCCTCGATGGCGTTGCGCGCCAGGTTGAGCAGCAGTTGCAGCAGGCGATCCGCATCGCCGTAGATGTCCGGCAGGCTGGGATCGTAGTCGTGGCGCAGCACCGGCGGCGATGGCTCGGCCTGCAGCAGCTCGCCCAGCCGTTCGAGTTGCTCGTGGATATTCACGGCGCCGAGCTGGGCCGCGCCGTCATGGTGCAGCAGGCGATTGGCCAGCGCGGCCAGTCGATCGGCCTCCGCGATGACCAGGCCTGCGAGGTTCTTCAATTGCTCGTCCTCCACCCGGCGCTGCAACAGCTGCGCAGCGCCGCGCAAACCGGCGAGCGGGTTTTTCACTTCATGCGCAAAGCCGCGCAAGGTGGCCGAGAGCGGCGCATCCGAAGCGGATGCCGGCGCCAGCGCGTGCACTTCCAGCAGCAGCTCGCCATCGGCCAGGCGCTGCATCGACACGTCCACCCGCACCGTCTCCCCACGCGCCGACGGTACGTCGATGCCGCGCAACTGATGCGGCGAGGGCTCCTGCAAGGCGCGTTCGGCCAGGGCCATCCATTCGGGCCGATGCAGCAGCACCGCCAGCGACTGCCCCACGGCGCTGCGCGGACCGATGTCCAGCAACTCCGCCAGGGCCGGATTCACCCACAACAAGCGCAGCCCCCCATCCGCCAGCGCCACCCCGGTCGCCAACGGCTCCGCCCACGCCCGCGCTGCCGTATCGTTCATTGCACCATCATGGACAATGCGCCGCGATGGTGCAACTTCCGTCACATTGTCAGGGTGACTCGGCAAAGAGCTGTTCCTAATTACATAGTTTGTACGGGTTGTACAAACTATGGCCTTTGGCCCTTGGACAAACTATGCCGTTCGAATTTTTGACCGAAAGACCAGTAAATCAGTAAGTTATGGATCGTCCGTAGCATAGGTTTCAAGCCAACACGACAAACTACCTTGTCGGGGGTGGTTAGCCGGCGATAGGGGCCAGACGGCAGGTAGTCGATGACTGTGACGACATCGCCCGCAACCACATCATTGCGCTGCCGCGCAAAACGGGGAAACCAATCGAGGAGGCGACTCGTCCCTCGGCGTGCCGGACCTTCAAATAGGCTCCCGCAAGCGCAGACACTCCTGGGTGTCGAGCTGGCCACCGGGCAATACCCCGCAGCAGCCGCGAAGGAGGATCACGGCGCCTTCGATTCTGGAAGCCTTGGAACAGCCCTAAGCTCTGAGCCAATTCCAAGCATCGATCAAATCAACCAGGATTCGCAGTTCCGAGCTACGGCCATCGACGGGACAGAATTCGAGCGGCTATGGTCGTCTCGGGAGGTCTAGAGCTAAGGTCCGCTTGCGACCCAAAGCAATGAGATGGACTCCTCCCCGTCTTCGGCATCGAGTGCCAGACTGGAAGCGATAGAACCAGTCGCTGGCGAAGAGGAGCCCACCCATAAAGCTTACGCGCATTGGAGTCGACGTGGCCAAGCAGGTCTTCCAGGTCCACGGGGTTGATCGGCACGAGCAACCGATCTGGCGTCGCCGCCTGTCACGAGATCGTTGGTTAAAGGCCGTGCAAGAGGTCGCCGAGCCGGGCTGCGAGATCGGTATGGAGGCGTGCGGTGGCGCGCATCACTGGGCACGTCAGCTGCAGGCCATGGGCTATCGCGTGAAGCTGATCGCGCCGCAGTTCGTGAAGCCGTAAAAGAGCAACAAGAACGATGCCAAGGATGCCGAGGCCATCTGCGAGGCGATGAGTCGTCCGAGCATGCGCTTTGTCGGCGTGAAAAGCGTGGCGCAACAGGACATACAAGCCATGCATCGCGTGCGCGCGAGCTTGGTCGAGCAGCGGACGGCCAAAGGGAATCAGATCCGTGGTCTCGTCGCCGAATATGGCCTGGTCGCTGCGAAAGAGATGTCCTCGTTGCGCAGTGCGATCGCGCACTGGCTGGAAGATGCCGACAACGGTCTAAGCATGGGCTTCCGCTATTTGCTCGCCGGTCTGTGGCGCGACTTGCGCATGGCCGACGAGCGCATCGCCGAATTGGACGGCCAAATCAACGCGGCAGCGAAGGCTGATCCCGATGCGCGTCGGTTGCAGCAGTTGCGCGGCGTTGGCCCCGTGGTCGCCACCGCCTTGGTCGCCTGCGTCGGCGACGCCCGGCAGTTTACCAATGGCCGCCAGATGGCCGCATCGCTTGGCCTTACACCACGGCAATGCAGCTCCGGTGGCAAGGAGCGTTTGCTCGGCATCAGCAAACGCGGCGACGCCTACGTGCGCTCGCTGCTGGTCCACGGTGCCCGCGCCATGTTGCGGACCGCGCCGCGTCACGACGATCCCCTGAGCCGATGGGTGACTCGACTGGCGTCGCGATCTCACCCGAACGTGGCCTGTGTGGCGATGGCCAACAAGACGGCGCGCATGGCCTGGGCCATGCTGCGTCATGGCACGAACTACCAACCGGCGCTGGCGGCCGCCTGAGCGAACCACTGAAGACATCCCTTCACGATTGCGAAGCGCTCTGAGTGATGACGAACCGGTCGAACCGGCGTTGGCAAAACCCTGAAAGGTCCGTGTGCTGAAAAGCACGCCAAAGCGATTGGGAGCCGACGCGCGACTAGCTCATCATGGCCCGGCGCCGCCTGACGGTGCAGCAAGTAGAGGCCGGATATACGTGTGCAGTCGACACGGACGCCAGAGCTAAGAGATGCTTGGCAAAGGGGAGGAGTCCATATACGGACGTTTCGGTCACCTACTTGGGTCAGGATTCGCCGCCCACATTGTGGCTTTACATGGCACGCGTCCTGGGGAGTGCATGAGCACACAGAATGCAGACCTCACCAACGAGGAAATCGTGCTCCACAACATGGAGTTGGGTTTACGGCGCCTTGAAAAGCTCGTGCCCCCACCTAGCGACGTTTTACTCCATGGCAACAAGGTTCTGCGCTACACGGAGCAAACCATTCAACAGGCGATAGTGGCCAAGCTGGCGCGCTACATGAGCCTTTTGAACGGGGCACGAATCCTCATGGAGCATGGCCAAGTGCATGAGCAGGCCTTGCTCCAGCGCTGCTTAGATGAAAGTGAGTCAGATATTTTCTTCTTATCGCTTGCATTGATTAAGGACGCGCGCGCCCCGCTTCACAATGAGTTCCTCACCAAATTTTGGAAGGAGGAGTACGACGCGCCAAAGGCGATAGACTCCTCACAAAACCGTGCACCGCCAAACCGGAAAAAGATTCGCGCATGGATCGCTAACACCGTCGGTGATGATCCAAGCACCGCAATCAAGGCGGATCGCTCGCTCTATAAGTCGTTCTCGGGTTACATCCACGGCGCCGCCCCGCACATCATGGATTTGCACGACGGCCAGCGCTTCCATGTCACTGGTGTCCATGGCACGTATCGCCACGAGGAACACCGGCACGACTTATGGAACTACTACTACCGGGGGCTTTGTGCGGTCGCATTCGCTGCCAAAGCCTTGGGTGATGATGTGCTGTTCCAAAGCATGTACAAGCAGCGTGATGAGTTCGCCGTCGCAACGGGGCGGCCTGACCTATAGCGGAAAGGGTTGGAGCCAAGATGATTGCCCCCCGGATCGGCCAGCAACCGCTATCGAAAAATGGCACTGGGTGACGACCTACCTCGTGCCGCCCGGGGCATACTCAGGGTATCGCGGCGATCAGCACCAGCGATGCGTTCACACCTAACCGGAATCGGTGTTCAGTTCGACCGAAATTCGCAATCACCCCGAGCACCGTGTACCCGCGAAAACTTCCTACCTTTCGGTAACTCCGCTAACGCCTTAGATTTTTCCGGCTGCTCCATGCCAAAATCCACAATCTATTGGGTTGACCAGGCCGGATTTGCCCGATATGTTGCGCCCATCGGTGCCACTCTCAGACTTGATGTCGGAATGGCTTAAAAGGGAATCCGGTGGAAATCCGGGACTGCCCCGCAGCGGTAAGCGGAAACGAAAGCCCACAACGCACTGGCCCTCAGCGGCTGGGAAGCGGGAGCGAGTAGGCGGGTCGAGAGACCCACGTCCGCAAGTCCGAAGACCTGCCGAAACGTTGCGGACCTGTGGGTCGCAATAGGTCAAGACGATGCAGTGGCGGTGACGCCACAAAGTGCAGCAGCTCGTCGATTTTTTCCTCGCGCGCGGGAGCGAGTTCGGCCAATCATCCCTTTGGAGCATATCCATGTTCCTTTATCTGTTCCTGTTTCTGCAGTGGCTGCGTTCTTTGCGCTCGTTCAGCTGCGCCCTTGCTTTGCGCCTGGGCCCAGCGAGTATCGAGATCAGGGTAGAGACCGCCCGCCGTAAGTGAGTGTGTGGCGCCGGGATCCATCGGATCCCGGCGCCATCGTTCTACATCTCTCTCGCCTTGGCGTATCGCGCCATCGTCTTGGAACCCTTTGTGTATGGAGAGCGAACACGTGCGGATGGTGATTGACTCGAACTTTCTCGTCCCGCTGCCCGGGCAGCCATCCAAACTTCGGGAATATCTGGCGAGGAAGGCAACCAATTTCGCGGTACTGCCGGATTTCCTGTTTCTGGAGGCCTACAAAACGGGGTCTGTGGCCGGGGTGTGCCGAAGCATGGAGGTCCTGTGTGAGTTTCCGAGGCAGGTCCTGGTCCTTAAACCAACCAAGGTGTGCTCAGGTCTCCGCGGTAGAGAGGCCGGGCTTCAGCGCCGCATGATCGCCGAAGAACACACGCGCCAGTTCCTTCAGTATCCGCGTCTGCTTGAGCAGGCAAGTGCTGGCGACGCGAGCGCGGTCCGGCATATTTTGCGTGACAGCAAGTCTCCCGCTGAGCACATGGGTGGTTTGGCTGATGAGGCTATTGGTCTAGGGGAGAGGATTGATGAATTCGCGAATGGCTTCTCTCGCGAAGATCGCGCATGCATCCGCAAAGGCCAGGTGCCTTCTGCCAAGGGGGTGGCCCATATGTTCGAGAGAGTGGTAACTCAGGTGACCGGGACCCTGCGGGGGCATCCCAATGTGGGTCGTTGGCCAAAGAAGGAGGAAGTGAGGAACACTCTCATTTTCAGGGCGTGCCTGTGCCAGGTGCTTCTGGCCATGGATCTAGGCGCGCAAGGTGAGCAATCAGGAACGCGTATCGAGAAAATGGTGAACCACCAGGTTGATGCCTTCATCGCTGCCTATGGGACATTCTTCGATGGAGTCTTCTCGAACGACAAACTGTTGGTGAAGACGTATGAGGCGGCGCGCATCTGGCTCGAGGTATTCCGCCGAGCTGGATAACGGCACCACTGTTAACGTGGTATTTCGATGTTATCCATCCATCTGAAGTTCTGAGAGGAGTGGCGTGTTATGGAGCATGATCGGCCGGTTTACGTCACACGGTATATGACCGCCCTAAGCACGCCCGCAATGGCGCGCTGGGCCAGTAGTGACGCTCATCGAGAACTGGCCAAAGAGCGCAGCTTGAAGGTCATAAATGCTCCATGGAAGGCAGAAGTCGCTCAGGTCGATATCTCCCGTGAGTTCGGCTTTCTACGGGACTTCTGGAATCTATTTCACGAATGTATCCAGTCGTGCCAGGCGCTTGACCTGATTCGGGAGATGGCATCGGACGCCATGGACTTAGTTAAGGCAGACCGCCACACGGCTACCGTCACATTTTGGGTAGAGAGCTATTTGAATGAGGTCTACATCTTTCAGTCAAGGTTGCTCGATCTCATCACGTTCATCCAACGCCGCTACAAGAAGGACAAGGATTTCACGGAGTTTGTCTCGGAGGTGGGTGATTCGCTTGCGGGCTTTGTGAAAGAACAACTGGAAGCGTTGGTTACCGATCGTGGCGCCCATGTCCACGAGCGGCGCCATCGCCTAACCGACCCTGAGCTAGTGCGGCTGACGCTGCTCGACACAATGATCGACGTACTTGGCGACGTCGAGCTCAATGAAACGCGGGACCAGGCGCGGAAGGATGCCGCAACCTGGTTGTCAAAGCAGCTTCGCCATGCTTCCGGTCTGGTATGGCATTTATTGGATGAGGTTTGCAGAGGATTCTCTGATGGCATCCTTTTGGACAACGACAGGATCATCGTGCCCAACCACCTGAAGGATGACCTCACTGCATTTCGGAACGCTCAGGCGAACGCCGTTCCAGAATCGAAGGCGCCGTGATCCTCCTTCGCGGCGGTCGCGGGGTATTGCTCGGTGGCCGGCTCCACGTTCAAAGGCGCCATGTCGCCTCCACAAGCCAGATTCGCCAGTTTTCCAAGTGGTCCGCAATGGCGCGGTAGCGGACGTTCCGCCTATCTAGTGAGAGCCGAAAATAACGCCCGTTACGGCGCGCCAAAACACGAGCCGGTCATGCGGCCGGCTCGTGCGTGAACATCGACGTGCTCAATGGCGGGTGGTCAGGTCCCCGATCTTGGTCGTCACCGGTGCAAAGACGCCGGCCTCGGTGAACCACAGCCGGCCTTTCCTCGCGTCCATGGCGATGTTGTAGTAGCCACTGTTGGTCGACGGAATCGCGTACTCGGTGAAGCGCGCCGCGTACGGATCGAGGCGGCCGAGGAAGCCCGCGTCCTCTTCGAACCAGACGTTGCCGAAGACGTCGACACGCATGTCTTCCGCCTCAGCGTTGGCCGTCGGCAGCGGAAATTCGATCCAGCCGCGCGTCACCACGGGTTGCACCGTATGCACGACAGGAGATGCGGCCGTCTGCGTGGGGGGCACACGCGCGCTCACCGTGCGCGTTGACGGTGCAGATTGGCCGGTGGCCTTGCGCGTGTCTGGCGCTACCGTTTCGTCGCTGTGCGGGGCCACCAGCGGATCGAGCAGCGCCAGGGCATTGGCGTAGTACTCCGATACCCAAACCGTGCCGTCGGCATTGGCCACCACCCCGGAGGGCGTGCCGCCGAGCGTGGGCACGGCGTAGGTGCTGACCACGCTGGTACGCGGGTTCAGGCGACGCACTTTGTTGGTGCCCGCGGCGCCGGCGCCATCGAAGTTGCGCTCGACGAACCAGACGTTGGCCCACGGGTCCAGACTCAACTGCTCCATGTTGTCGTCCGGATGTTCCAACGTGAACGTCCATTCGGTGATGGCGCCCTGCGGCGAGAGCCGGCCCACGCCGGCGGTCTCGGTGAACCATTTGCTGCCGTCGGTGCCGATCTGGATGAAGAACGGCGAAGCCCCGGAGGGTATCGTGTGTTCGTCGATCTCGCCGCTGCGCGGATCGAGGTGGCCGATCGCATGGCGAGCGCTATCGGTGAACCAGATGCCGTCGGCGGCGGCCTTCACAATGAAGGGCTGGCCACCGTTGGGTACTAGGAATTCGGACGAGGTGCCGTCCGGATGGCGCACCGCGAGCTTGCCTGCGGTGGTTTCCGCGTACCACACGCTGCCATCGGCGGCGACGTCGATCCCTTGCGGGGAGCTGGAGTGGGATGGCGTCGCAAACTCGGCGATGGTGGCCGGGCGCACATCGGTGGCGGGGCATGCGCTGGAAGCGCCGGAAAGGATGGCGCCAACGATGGCCGGGAGGGCCAGGCGCAACAACACATGTTTCATCACGATCTCCTTGTGATAGTCGCTGTTTTTGCGGCGCCGCGGTCGGGCGTACGCCGCGCGAGACGGTATCACAGCGTTGGCGGATTTCCCGTGACGTATGCGCTGCTGCACGGGCGGTCCGCCACGCCGTCATCCGTGCCGCTTGCAGCGCAGGGGATTACCCTCCCTTCTCCAGAATCACAGGGCCGGCCTGCCGTGACCGCATGAGGCTGCCCGTGGCAGCGCCTTGTCAGTCGCTCACACAGTCGGCCTGGGAAATCGGCGATTTGCAGAACAGCCGTGAGCACCGGGAGGCAGTGGTAATCAAATGGCCAAGGCAAGCCGCTTGCCGATGTTAGAGCCTCTCTTAAACCAACTCCGCATCAATGCGCTCGATCTGCCCGCCAGCACTCAGCGTGAAATCGAGTAGCCCGATTTCGTGGCCAAAGTCACCTCTGAAATCGACCCGCACCCGCGCATGCCTGTCACCTCTGCGATGCAGAGAGAGCAGTGTGGTGACGGTGCGGTAACCAATGAAATAGTGCTCCACATTAGTCCGGACGCCGGCGTGTCCATCGAAGCGAAGCCCGGTGACAGTCTCGGGAACTCCTCCCAAAGACGCTCGCCGAGGCACGCCTCTCTAATGGAGCTCTGCAGGGGCGAGTCGCCTCTCGATGCATGCGTTGACTTCCCGTTCTATGGAGAGGCGTGCAGCGATTTCCGGATCCGCCGGAAAACGGCCATGGAGGGCAAGGACCGGGTCGTTCTGGCTTTGTACATTGACGCTCCAGATGATCACGCCGTCTCTTACCTGATAGGAGCCTCGATATCCGAATCCGTTATGGGTGCCGGCGAACAGGGCCATCTATCCATTCCTATTGGAACGAGAAGGATTGCAGTTGTTCGTCAGAACTCCATGACCTTTTGGGAGGCTCCAAAACAGCTGGAGGAATGTCGATCGGTACACGTGCTGGTGAATAATTCCACTGAACATCCTCACCCTCTTGATCCTGCGGGCGTGGGCGAGGCGAGTAGTGTTCCTCGCAAGAGCAGGCGAAGTGTGCCCAGCACCACGATTGCAAGGATGAGATTCGCACCGACAAAGAGGTAGGGCGCGAGCAGCGTGATCGGACCTTGATCACCTATCTCGACCAGTCGCAGGGGAACGGCAGCCAGGGCTGTGACGCCGAAGGTGAATCCCCAGTAGCCGGCCGAGAACGGCTGGGCACGGATCCATGGCAAGAGACGGATCAGAATCAGCGCCTGGAGCAGACCATAGCCAAACATCGCGTGGACCAGGAATACCGAAGCGGGTGGTGTACCCAGGCTCAGCAGGGCGAATGAGCCCACAGTTGGGGGCGCAAGTTGAATACCAAGCGTCGGGCGTACGGCAACCGCAAGCGGTTCAGCGGTAAACAGGCGATGGATCAGCACGGACTCGATGGCCAGCCACGAGAAGAACCCAGCCCCAAAAGCCAACTGCGCCCAATCGGTGTAGCCGAGTGCTGATGCAACCGAGGCCATGACAAAGGAGCCGGCCACCGTGGGCAGATAAAGGACTGCCGTCGTGTGGGCAGCTTCGCGACCTCCGCCCCAAAGAGCACCCGTTCGCCATACGGCGAACGTGAGCGTGTAGATGCCACCGAGGATGAAAAGACAGAAAGCCAGGGGCCACGCATAAGGAAGGGCGGCTGCGGCCACAAGCATGGTCGTAACACCAATGAGGCCGACAAAGCAGCATTGAATGGGATGGTCTAGCTCGGCAATGGCGTGCGCACGGGCCGAAAACCACTTGGCCACATAGAGGACCAGCAGGACCAACCAGACTGCGGTCGCCAAGAGAAGTATGGACTCGCCGACGGCGGAAGGCAGATGCCAGACGCGGTGCGCGATTCGCCATGCACCACCTAGGCCGGCCAAGCCAAGTACGATCCCAAAGAAGCTCGCGGGAATCAGGGGTAACTTGCTCGTCGACTGCATAAAACCGACCTCACGGGTGAGTGGGTACATGATTGCGCGCACTACACGAATTGCGATCAACAGTTAGAAACAATGATCAAGCTGGCTGTTTCATTCCATTGTGGCGAGTTCTTCCACGCTGGACCTGGAGTCGCGGCGAAGCGATTGGGGCGCGACGCCAAACGCCCGTACGAAGGCCTCGCGGAGATGCTTTCTATCCCGGTGACCTGCCCCCAGGTTTCCGTGCCAATCTGATCTAAGTAGAGTCCGTCATAACGACGAGGACGGACATGAAGAAGCGTTTTACCGACGAACAGATCATCGGCTTCCTGAAACAGGCGGCAGCCG